>Ga0123342_1000188_pt1 | contig 83895 bp, 36 predicted proteins | sample Turbeawhitnodule_FD_89960 | JGI IMG/M metagenome (GOLD analysis project Ga0123342, IMG submission 89960) | Root nodule microbial communities of legume samples collected from Mexico - Turtle bean Mexico white nodule | ecosystem: Host-associated > Plants > Roots > Nodule | place: Mexico: Nepantla... | reverse complement strand
CTCTCCTTATTTTTTCCTCATCACCATTTTTTTTTTTTTTTCTTTTTCTTCCCTTTGCGTTCCATTTTTATATTTTTTTTTTTTTTTTTTTCTTTTTCTATACCTCCCGTTTAAACAATTTATTTTCCAAAACAGTTCATAAAACCAAACGTTTTCAATTTGTTTTCCCAAGTATACCTGTTTTTAAAACAGTGTCGGATAGTCAAATTTTGAATATGTTTTCTATTTTTAAACGATATTTAAAATTACAAAACAAAATTTTATTTATTATAAATTGACTGTCTGTCTTCTTGTAATTTTTTAATTAATATATTATAAATTGTAATGTATATTTTTAAATACATTTAAGAAAATCATTTTTATATATTGATTATATCAATTTAAAAAAATATTTTACAAATTATTTTGGCACTTTCACTTTAATGTTTTATCTTGTTCAAGTAAAAGTGTGAAATAGAATATGAAGTAGAAGAAAAATAATTGGATTAGGTGAAAAGTTTGTCCCAAAAAAATTATTATCTCATATGTTTTGAAAAACTTGTTCTAAAAATATTTTTTCAAGAAACATCCATGTGTTTTTGAAAAGTTTTTTTCAAAAAAACATATATGTTCTAGAAAATATCTCATGTTTTGAATTTGTTCATAAAAAACTTACTTTGAAAAACTTGTTCTAAATGGTTTTTTGAAATACGTAATTCAAAAGTCACCATTATGAAGAGTAGAATGGTTATTTTAAAAAACATGGAGGTGCAGTTAGTAAGTTAGTAATTTTGGGGATACAGAAAAAACGCCTACCATGAACCTCGTAAAATTATTGGGCCTTGTTTTTCCAAAAGGCCTAGTTTCCAATCCCCTTCCATCTTATACTCTCCATTATAATAAGGCCTGTTTCTTTCTGCACCTTTACATTTTTTTTGCACCCTACATTTTTTAAAATACCAATATTATCCTTGCATTTTTTGGGAATGGAGTGCAGGAAGACATTTGTAGGGGTGCAGGAAGAAACACCCTATAGTGATTGAACATTTTAGACGGTGTTTCCTCACAGTTTTGGAAAATAAACCCGAAAATATATTTGGATGTAACCAATATGAAAGATAGAGAAATAAAATAGTGAATCGGAATATAATATATCTAAAATTCTTTTACAAAATGAATAATTCAGAAAATTTACTTAAACTATGAATATATTTTGTAATGTGGAGAATCTTCAACTATTTTTAAGTTAATAAATCTTCAATTTTTTCATAAAAAAACCCTTTATAAGAAACACAACTTGTGTATGGATAACTATAACTAATTATTAAAAAAAATCACTTTTAGTATATATAATTTGTTATTAATTTTATTCTTATTAATATAACTCATTTTGTTAACTCTATTAAATAGTTTACATGCTCTCATTAATGTTATATGCAATTTTCAATTTAAATAATATAAATTAAAAATATATAATTTAAAATAATGATTTAAATTTAATATATATACGTGTATATATAATTTAAGTGGAAAAGATAGCAAATTATATTTAAATAAAGTAATTGTGCATATTTTATTAAATAAAACATTTATTTATTTATTTATTTAAAGATAATTTTTTAATTAAAAGTTAGAACAAAAATAGTTACAAACAAAATATGGTCCCTTTTATTTAATTTAAAGAAAAAACATTTAAATAAAAGATGACACTATATACGAATAAAAAAAATATCTCCTTTATGTAATGATATGCATAAAACTTACCTATAATAAATTATAAGTAACAAAAAATATTTATTTTATCAATTATTTTCATAATAATTGTATTTTAATAATAATTATAATATTTAATATTTTAATTATATATTTATTATTATTATTATAAACAAAGACGTCTGTGTTTCCCTAGTGTCGATAATTCAATTACATGGACACAATATTTTTAAGATAAGCAACAAAACTACATTTAAGTTAAATAATTAATTTTATATCCAACATATTTTTTTAAAAAACATTTTAACTGTAATAAAATTCATCGTGATACAAATTATTATTTTTTAATTGAAATAAAATTAGCCACGACACAAGTTGAATTACGATAATTAAAAAAAAACTCAATTTGAATTATCTATTATATGAAAATCAGATCAAACTGACTAATGGGACTAGAATGTAGGTGGTTCAAATGAACCATAAAATCAGTTCTAAAAAAATTGATTAAACAACTAAAAAAAGCGGTCAAAAACCTGTGAAATTGGTAAAAATCCAGTGATGCTAGTCAAACTAATAAATAAATAAAATTAAAATTTTAAAGAGAATCAACTTAACATACTTGAAAACGATAATAATCCTTTCTAATTACGATGCAAATTAAAAACGATAGTTTGTGTCATAATTAATTCAATCAACCCAGGATATTACATTTTTTAAAAAGTTGGTATAGGTTGACCAGATTAGCAAGGTTAACCCATGGTTAAGGATGGCTTAACACAACCCTAAACGTAAACCAACCCCCTTAATCTGATCCAACAGCGAAGGTCCATTAAGGTAATATAAATAGCACGTATTTCAAGAAGAAATGTATGTCATTATCTACAGTACTCTGACAATCGAGGGTCGATACCCCACTGACTTGAGCGTTGGAATGCCTTCTGCAGGTATCATCCCACCTAAGGAGCAAGATGGTCAAGGAGAAGGAAGCATAACAGGCATCAAAGAGTTTCGAGAGTGTTGGAGCAGAAACAATCGTTCTCTAGATCCCCAAACCCATTCGAGAATAATTACTGTTAAAAAAAAAATTTATATAGTAATTAATTTAATTTTTACTAAAAAGTTTATATATATATATATTATTTAATTATTGTTAAAAAGGGTAAAGTATAGAGCGTGAAAATTAAGCCCCAGTCATATATATTAAATAAATTATATATGTAAAATTACTCATCTTAAACACAAAATTTACATTACTCTGAAATTTAGACATTGACCCAATTCAGCTCACACAACTAACTCAAACTATAAAGTAATAATTGCCACCAACTTACATTATTATCACTAACTTGTACCCTTTCAGGTAGAAAAATGTTCTGTGTCTAAAATATTAGCCTTAAACACAGACTTTACATCATATCTTATAAAACCTCATACAACTCTAAGTTTTAGATTTTTTTACACCACTAAAATTGATACATTGACCTAATTCACCTCAAGCAACTAATAATAATACTTTTTTCACCTGCATACACACTACATTGTTGTCACTAATTAAACATTGCTTTTCTAAAGAAAGCTGTGTCTAGAAAACTAGCCTTCTTTGACCGTTGGTTCCTTTTCTCTTTACAGTCTCAGCAAGTCAGAAGTAGTTGCACAGTTGAATACTTCTTACTTGAAGAAAGAAGTGCACGTTTTTTCTTTTTCTTTTCTTCGGATTCTCACTTTCACCAAGTTATGTTATCACTACCACTTTCTTTTTACTTTGAAGTCGTTGTTGTATATAACCAAATACAAAAAAGTGTGAGAAGAAGGTTTTGAAGGAGAGAAATTGCAGCAGGTACTGAGTCCCCTTCAGAGGTAGCTACTTTTTTCATAAGTTCCCGAAGGGGTGACTTAGAAACCAAAGTTTATATGACGAAGGAAAAGCGACTTAAAGTTTGTAATTAGATATTGGGTCGCTGCACCTTCTCTCTCACCTTAAGTCCAACCACCCCAGTTCCTTATTCCTCATCCTTATTTGCTTCAGCATAAACCATCCTTCACAACTTAAACTACACATATATTTGGAATTGTTTATTCCAGAATACCAACTACACAAATCAAGCAAAAAACCAAATTCAACACACCAAAACACAACTTCTAACATTGTTTTCAATTCTACAACACAACCTCAAAGCAAGGGTATGGTCATTGTAGGGTCACTCTCAATGATATTTTCCCTTCACACTCTCCCTTATTCTAATTTAAATCAAACCTTCTCCTCCAATTCTCCCCCAGAGCTCAGAATCTGCAGCTCTACCACACCAAAGCAACACATATTTTTCATTCAAAACCTCTTCACCCCTCCAACATGAAGAACACTACCAGCAACACAAAGTTCATCCTCCTCCACCCATATATCCAGAAACAAGGAAGCTCCAACCGCCTATGGCTTCTAGCTTTCATATCTTTCTTCACCCTGGCCTTCCTTGCCACGCTCATTTACACCAGAGACACAACCTCATCCACCACTGCCACCACCTCTTTCGCCCCTTTATCTACTTTCACCAACACCCCTTTGCCTTCCTCCGTCATCAACACCCTCCTCCACTACGCCTCAAAATCCAATGACACGTACCACATGTCCCACTCGGATCTCAAAACCATCTCTGACGTGCTCCGAAAGTGCCCATCACCATGCAACTTCCTCGTCTTCGGCCTCACCCCAGAGACCCTCCTCTGGAAAGCCCTCAACCACAACGGAAGAACGGTTTTCATCGATGAAAACCGGTACTACGCCGCATACTTCGAAGAAAAGCACCCCGAAATCGATGCCTACGACGTGCAATACACGACCAAAAGGAGCGAGATGAAGGAGCTGATAGCTTCGGCCAAAGAACAGGCGGGAAACGAGTGCAGGCCAGTGCAGAATCTTCTGTTTTCGGAGTGCAAGTTAGGACTGAACGATCTTCCCAACCACGTTTATGAAGTGGATTGGGATGTGATATTGGTGGACGGTCCAAGAGGTGACTGGCCGGACGCTCCCGGCAGAATGTCGCCTATCTTCACCGCCGGCGTGCTTGCCCGGAGCAAGAAGAGTGGGAACCCGAAGACGCATGTGTTTGTGCATGACTTCTCAGGGAAAGTGGAAAGGGTTTGTGGGAACGAGTTTCTGTGCAAGGAAAATTTGGTGGAGACAACGCACTCTTTGGGACACTATATGCTGGAAAAAATGGACGAAAGTAGCGTCAAGTATTGTAAGAATCATAACCACTCATCAGGCTCTGCTTCTTCGTCTTAGTTGCTATATCTTCAACGTTACAATAAGCTTTATCATAGTCACCAAAATGGATATTTATCATCTTTTTACTTGCATTGTTTACTTCCTCGCTGGAGCTTGTAAAAGATAATTCATTCTTTCTTTTTTCATTTTTTTCTTTTTCTGGCACCCAAGATTGTAACTGCTTCAGAGAATTCGTACTTCTAAATGTCACTGAGGATATGTTTATATCACTGTGTAGTTGTAAAATGATAATTCATGCTTCAAGGAATACGCGTTTGGTGTATTCGTACAGATATCTTAACACTGTTTCAATCTCACAGGACGAATGAAAGGTGAAAAAAATGAGGATTTATCATTTTGGATAATATTTATAAATAAATAAAAAAGATAGACAACATTATCATAAACTTTAGGCAAAGATTTTTTAACTATTTCATTTACGTTTAGGTTACATTTGGCAACGATTTTTTAACTATTTTATTTACGTTTAGGTCACATTTGCTAAAAAATTTGTTTTATATGTGTTTATTTTTAAGTCCCGATTTTAGCTCACACCTTCTAAAGACCACACTTAAAAAATTGATATAAATAAGTAACGATTTTAGAAACGATGTAATAGTGGTTCTTAACCACACTTGTAAAATTGTTGTCTTTTTTATGTTTAAACAATGGTTATATAAATGTGTTCTAGTTGAGTGTTGCCTAAAGTAAAAAAAATGATTTTTAATAACACCAAAATCGTTATTGGGAACCATTCTAAGAATTTAGAAAATAACCTTAAAATAGAAGTGTTATATTTTAAATGACATATGAATATTTTATTATTAAAATGAAAACAGTGTATAAATAGAAAATTTAGTTATTCAAGTTTCATTTTAAAAGAACAATCATCTCTCTAGAAGTTTCATTTTTCTTTTCTCTGCATTCTCTCTAAAATTCTAATCTCCTCACACTCATCAATTTGACGATCAAAGCTGATAGAGATGTTGAATATATATATAGATGGTATTACAAATTTACATATTAGCTTTACTAGAATTATTATCCAACTTTGAGCAGGGAATCGTCATTGTTTTTTTGTTTAATATGTTTGAGTATGAAAATAATTTGTTGAAAACTTAAATCTTTAATAGTTTTATGCAGTTTTAACCTGCTTATCTCGCTCAAGCAAGGTATTTTGGCTTGAGTGAAATATTCTCGCTCAAGCAAGGTATTTTGGCTTGAGTGAAATATTCTCGCTCAAGCGAGTCTGAGATAGTGAGTTCCATACTCAATTTTGCTCAAATGAGGGGATTTTCACTCAAACAAGCCCATGTTTTATAATTTTTAATTACAACTTATGTAAAATTTTATTTTATGTATATTTAATTGAAAAATCCTTTAATTAGATATTTATGTGATTCTTTAATGAATTTTTGGTGTGTTTTAAAATTCTAAGTTTTTTGTATGATTTAATTGTGTAATTTTTTATATTGTGAAATGTGAATTATGAATCTTAATCAAAACATAGTATTTTTAAGAAAGAAAATATCGTGTTGAGATGGTTTAAGACATGCATTGACTAGGGATTCGTCTAAAAGGACGTATCATGATTCTCCTCTATTAAAATCGTATAGATGAAGATTATCATGTGTTGAGAGTCAAAGGAGATTCATATGATTTTGGCTTTGGTTTGAAATATAATATGGTCTTTCAGGTCATATGAATTAACCTTGTCATACTAAGTGATATGATATTGAGATTATTTATGCGCATAACTGTGTGGATTCACAGTGAAGTAGTATGATAGGTGCAAATCTCTAAGTCTAAGACAATGCATGAGTCTTTCGAAAGTATAGTCAAGTGTCTAATAGTTTGTATTGTGAATATTTTTCTTTAATATGTAATGATCGTGTGAATTTACACGAGAGGAGATGATGTTACAGGTGAGAGAGCTACACAATAGAAAGATAGAGATGATTATTTTTTTTTGTGTTTTATTTTATGTGTATGTAAATATTAAAATCTTCGTGAAGATAAATATATTTTAAGATAATATGAGATAGTTATATATATATATATATATATATTATAGTTATTAAATGTGATAAAATAGGATGTTACGACTTTTATACACTTCAACTCTCACCTGGAAGTCGTCTTTCTAAAACATAATGATGCAACTTTTGAATAACTAATTCTCAAATTCTTCAAGTTTAATAATGACTAGATAGATATCCAGATAGTATTTATAACCAATCCAATGTAATTTAATCATTTTTTTTTCCATAAAACATACTACTTAATATTTACTCCCTCTATGATAATGTTTAATTTTTCTATCTTCAATATAATTTTAAATAAGTACTTATTATACTCTTTTTACTTTTCTTTTTTAAATGATCTTTTTCAATGCTAATAAAAATGGAAATAAGAGTATAATTGGAAAAAAATGTTATCTTGAAAATTTTAAAATAACATATAAAAATGAATGATTTCTCCTTAAAAAAACTACTATATCGAAAAAATGAAGACTAATTTTAAGAAATTACAATTTTTAAATATTTAACGCAATTCTATAAAAAAATTAAATCACTAATTAAACTGATTCCAGTTAATCCATGCGTTACATAGTTAAAATCACACAATGTCACAACGTAGAAAAAGAATAACTTAAGAAAAGCAGAATTGACCAAGTCGTTTGACCAGATTGAAAGTAGTAGTTGAACCACCTAATTTGTTATGTTAATTACTAATAATTTGAAATTATGAAATGTTAAAATAAGAAAAAAAGGAAATCAATTTTCTTATTTTATAAAAGTTAGCCAAAGAATCTAAATATATTGTATTTTAACGTATATTTAATTTGTATTTGAATTTTACTATTAAAACTACAAGAACTAAATTAATAAAATAAGTTAACAATAAATAATTTATTTTTTTACGAGAACTAAAAAAAGTTATAATGAAAACTCTAAGCATAAAAATTGAATAAAAATCAATGTTTAATAATAAAATAAAAGTGAACCATGAAGTGACCTTACTCCCACTGAGTTCATGAGATGGATTGAACATGTTATGATACACGAACAATACAGTTTACAAAAATTATATTTGATACAAAATAAAATTCTTTCATATCCAAAAATAGTGATTCCTATAAATGATTAAAATGCATTTAATTGATAAAAAATATTTACAAATGCTTTTAAAATTAACCAGTAAAAAAGCATTTATATAATAATTTTTTTATTACTTAACATGTTACATAATTTAATCAAAATAACATAATATTTTATCGCTATAAAAGAAATTAATTTTGAGAAAATTATATTAATATCTCCTCCCTAATTTTTTTTTATAATGTTAATTTAAAAACAATAATAAGATAAAAATATCATATACCAAATTCAGATTTTGAAAATCTAAAAAAGTTTTCCGTTTGCTATGTGTTTTCACATGAGCTGCGAGAAAGTGGGAAGAAAACAATACAAAAAAATTGAAGCTACATTCAGGTAAAAATGGTGCAACGAAACCGACGAATAAGCAAAAGAGGGCTTTGACTGGATCTGTACGCTCAAGAAAGCAAACGTTAAGGCAAAGGCAATGAGAAAACAAACAACTACACAAATTTAAAACGAGGTAGGACCCTTCAGTCTATGAACTTATCAACTGAATCAATTCCACACCCACCCATTTTGACTTTGGCATATAGCTTTTCCACTCAGAATATCAGATTAAATCTACCTTAATTCTGTAAAACTCACTTAGAAAGTGAAACCCCAGAACAAGTGCATTATGATGCAGAAGCTACAACAAGTGTTAAACATGAATTTAATGTTTTGAACATTAAACCAAAACAGACATTAAAGACTTTAAACAAATGTACTAGTTCAAACAAGAGTTTTATCCTAGAAGCCAAAGGGTTGAGACAAAAATTGCATTAAAAACTCTCTTTCTGCGCCCTTTACCCATCACTCACCTCACCTTCCCAGTTCATTCACTATAATTTGCCGTTCTAACTGGCAATTGCCAAGTGCCAACCACTCTCTCTTTTAGTCAACCTTCTTTAGCAATGAACACCACATGTTCCTCCTTCTTTGACTCCGTCTTTTTCATCCATTAATGTTGAGAGAGGCCATGAGCATCCAAGATCAGAACCACATGTAAAGCAATCAAGCAGAAAACAAAAGAAAAGAAAAAGGAACAAAACCAACCCCACTTCTTCCTTTCTTCTTTTTTTCTTTAGATTTGAATCAAATTAAATGAAATCCGTTACCAAATACGCCATCTTCACCCTTCTTTAAAAGAAAAATATATATACAGTCAAGATGGGTGGATTCAGTGTCGGTCGGTCCATGTTTTGAAGAGAACAAAAGGGGAAAAGGAATAGAATTGTATAGAACATGTGAACATGGAACACCCATCAATTAATTAATCTCCTTCGAGAGTAAAATTTTCAAGTGTACAAGCCATGAATGACATGATCAGAACATGCTCTGTGATGGGAAATCGGTGATTGACTAATTAGCTAAGAAGATTCTAGGATAAGATTAGTAGTAGCTTCGACTGCAGAGAGTGAGTGATTGTGTTCACCTTCATAGGTGACTACCAACATAGCTGGGTCATCCAAAGCCCTCTCTACATGCTTGCGCGCTGGACACCCTCTAACACTGCTGCACTTGTAATAGCCCCTGCAATTAATAATTCCAGACAAAAATAAACCTCACTTCACCACTTCATAGTAAACTCTATGAAAGGACAGAAACCAACCAATGACAAGATCTTTCTAAATTTAGTCACACGGGAAAGAGAAAAAGGGAAACAAATCAAATTTAATGAAACCAGGGCACATTTCGAAATTTGAAATTGAAGGGGTGGATAATTTAAATCAGAACATGGTGTAATGTTGTTATATGCACCTTGGATGAGGAGATCCTTTAATGGGTTTCTGTCCGTATTTCCTCCAAGAATAATCATCTGGTGGAATATCAGCCATCTTCAAACTTATTGCTGGTACCCTCACCACCCTCTTCAACCTCATTTTTCTACTGCATAACGCCAATCCAAAGAAGAATGCATCAGAACCAGACATCACAGAAAAACAGATTCTTTTTTTCAAACAATTTTTAAGGATAAAAAAAAAAGTGAGAGACTGACATATATATACCAATACCCACCTCTTCTTTGAGCAATGGCATCGGCTAGAGGAACTCCCACAATTGGCAGAACCCAAATTCTCAGAGCTGCACTTCCTCTTCAACGAAGACGAAGAAAGAGGAGGCCTTCCCGCGGAGGAGACCTGAGAGAGATTCGTGATCTGAAAAGGCGCTGCCGTGGCAGCCGCCGCCGCAGGCGACGAGGAAGAGGGCTGCTTCGTGTCGGTGTCGCCGGTGAGGGAGGAGACGAAGGAATTAGAATAGGAGAAATTGATGGTCTTGGAGGAGTCCTTTGTGTCAATCAGTCCATTTTTAGGGATGAAAGGGTGTTCGGTGGGCGGCGGGATCTGCTGCAGCGGCGTTGCGCGGTAGAATCTGGGCTCGGAAGGAGGCGGCGGAGGCACGGGGGCTCTTCTGAAACGCGCGTGGCCGGTTCTGGTTCGGCCCAGAAGCGAAATGACCTTCTTGAACTTGGAAACCGCCACGTCAGCGACAGCTCCGTAATCGGATTCAATTTCCATGGAAGACTTCGAATTGGATGCGTGCGATTGTTGCTGCTGCTGCTGTTGCTGCTGTTGCAGCTGGGCGCGTGACAGCAACCTGATGAGCTTCTCGACGCTCTCTAGCCCCGACGCAGCTTCACGAACCGCATTCTCTTCGGCGAAAGTGTCGTTCCTGTACCCCATCATGAGCTCCACAGGCATAGTTGCATCAAAGAGAGAGAAAGGGCACACGGAAGGAGGTGTTAAAGACCAAAAGAAAATAAAAGAGGGTCATAGGGTACCCTGGTCAAGTCATGCCAAAACAAATTTTAAATTCAAAAAAAAAAAAAAAAAAAAAAATAGTGGCTTGTTTGGTCCACTAGCTCACTGTACTGTCACGCTAGCTAGCTAACCCTACTCGTCTCGTCCCTGTTTCCGTCAAATTTCGCTTCTCTCTAATGTAAGATCCAAACGCTGCAACAGGGTATTTTGGTCTCTGCCCACTCAGAAAAGAGAAAAGGAAAACACTATTCTTTTCTCTGTTTTTTTTTTCGTTGAGAAAAAGCATCTGAAGGAAGTGTGAGTAGTGGGGAGATATTGACTTTTTGTGCCTCAGGGTCCCACCGGAGGGTTATTATTGCATCGGGGCTATAAACTGAGGTCAAAGGCATTGTTTAAGCCGTTGGATCTGTGAGAAAAGTTTGAGGATCCGTTGGTTCCCAGCTTATGCTGTAGTTGACTTGGATTGACCACCTTCCCTACCGTGGATTCTCAATGCTTTCTTTGTCGTCTTTCTTATTTTTCTTTTTAATATTTTTTTTCCCTCATTTTGTCCCCTCTGCTTTCTCTCCGCCTCTCCCATTCCTCAATCATCTACGTCTTTTTATTCTATTTATTCTCCATGTCTTTTTCTTCTCATTTTTTTTTCATTTATAATCAAATCATTTACATCGAACGTCATTTTTCAATTTTTTTATTTTCAATTTCTACATCAATAAACTTATTTATTTAATGAAAAATACCTAAGTGATAAACTGTATAAATAGTTTCAGTGTGTAGTACTTTAGTATTTGTATGAATGTAATTGAGTTTTTTAAATCATAATAAAATAAATAAATACATCGTGTATTTGGACCATAAAATAATTTGTCACGTTTGAAGAGAACCGAATCCTGGTATTCATTGCAGTTCAACACGTTTTACTGATTCAGTTCAATTGTGTTAACTAAACAACATAAATATACTTTAGAAATAGTATCAGTTAAACATGATAAAATGAGTTAACATTAATTTGAATACATTTTTAAGATCTTAAATTTGAATACAATTTGTTTAACATTAATTCTGCAGTCAATGTAGTGATTAGCAGTTAACGAACACATAAATTTAATAATTCTGTTGATATCAGTGAACAGTGTTTCGTACTCCGTTATCACCGAAATAGAAGAACGGTCAAAAGTATCTCTCGTACTTTCTGTCATTTACTTACTACCTGTATAAATCAATGTTCTTAGAAGTACTCTTAGTATTAGGTTTGAACATTGAGCATAATATATATATATAAAGAGAGAGAGGAGGTGGGGGATTAAAATTGTTATTTTTCAAAATTAAAAATTGAATATAATTTTTTTCACAAATTTGAAAATTTTGATGTAGTATTGTTATGTGAAACATTCCTATATTTCTCCCACATCTAATAACTATAATGTGTAATATATATAACTCTTTCATTGATTCAAAATATATCATTTTTTATAGGGATTTTAAATATTTATATAAGATTAAAATAAAAAAATTAAATATTTATACTTCAGCTTTTTATTGAATAGTTCTATCACCTATAACATTATCGCTTCCGTGTAAATATCATTACATATTAAAGAAAATAGAACATTACATAAACAACAGTGTAAGATGACTATTTTTAAAACTTAAAATATAAATAAAACTTTAAATCTCAACATAAAGCTATCAATTCTCATGCATTTTCACAAACCATTGAGTGTCTATTATAATTCATAATTCATATTTCTCATGTCAAACTTTTAATAACTCACAACATATAGACACTTGACTCTATTTTTGGAAGACTCGTGTATTAAAATTAGCATCCAGAGATCTACACTTATCATACTACTAGTTGTGAAATTCACACAGTCATGACATAATTATTTTAATATCTCATCGTCTCATATGGTAGGGAAAATCAATTTGATATGCTATAATCAGTTCTTTCAAACCTCAGACTCAGTGAGATGAACCTCCTTTGACTCTCACCAATTGAATAACTTCATCTATATAATTTCATTATATTAGTAGAGTCAGGATCTTCTCATTCACAAGACACTCGCAAATCAATACATCCTAATAACAATCTCAACACGGTATTTCCTTTCTTGAAAATACTATGTCTTGATCACATTTTCACCTCATTACATACATCATTAACACATCCATGCACCATTCAATCACATCACATTTTAAACTTTCTAAACAATCCAAATATATATCAAAATTCACTTAAACTCATAACTAAGTTTCTTTAATCATATTTTTAAATAAAATTTAGAATTTTCACTTAAAAACAATAACCAATAATAAATCTGGCTTTTAAAAGCAAAAATAAAAAATATAAGTTTTTTTTACAAGCTAGCTTGAGCAAAAATGTGAATGGGTCTTGTCCAAGCGAAAATTCCCTTGCTTGAGAGAGATTGAGCTCTCAAGCACCCAAAATTTCATCTCAAGCCTTGCTTGAGCGAGATTCCTTCTCGCTTGGGCGAGAACAAACCCTGGAGCACCCATCTTTTCATTTTATTCTTGCTTGAGCAAAAATTATTTCGCTCGAGTGAGATTTAGTGCAAAATATGCATAATTTTGCCTAATTCCATCATTTAGAGTCAAACAATAATAATTTCAATAACTCATTCACTTTAATAGTATCTTACACTATATCAATTATAAAAATCAATCACAAATTCATAAGAAAAATGTCAAATTAGTGTCACAAATTGAAATGCACATAAAGAAAAATACTGATTGTTGTAATGGTGCCTGCAACTCTTTCTGTTAAGTCCTTCCCCTTCATCAAGTCACAAACTTCAATTACAATTTCATAAGAAAAGTATCAAATTAGAGTTCCGCAAAGATTAATCAAAACATAGAAAAAGTGAGAATAAAAGTATGTTTTACATGAAAGAGAAAAGGAAAGAGAAGAGAAAATGGGAAGTAGGGTACGTGAGAAATAGGATCACACATTTTTCCACGTGAGAGATAGAGATATGGAAAAAAAACTGCATAATGAAATGACTGAAATGTCCAAAATAAAATAATAAAATAAATATCAATATAAGAGTAAAATTGATAAACACAAAAAAAACAATTAAAAGGAATCCCTTTATAAAAGAAAAACAGTTTCCCAATTAATTATAAGAATAATTATTTATTAAATTCTTAAAAAAAAACAATAAACTGACTAAAATGTCCAAGATAAAATAATAAAACAAATATTAATATAAGGGTAAAATTGATAAACACCAAAAGAACAGTTAAAGAAAATAATCCCTTTATATATAGATATATAGATATAAATATTAATTATTAATGAATTCATGAATATTTAATTTCTTTATTTGAAAGATCAAAGTTAAATATAAAGCTATAAGTACTACTTTCCAAATAAATTTAAACTTTATCATTCGTAATAAACAACAATATTTTTATTTTTTTTATTTTTTATTTTATTATAAAAAAACTTTGATATTAGACATTATTATGTTACTTGACATCTCAGCTAGACTAACACTTCAACTAATAACAATCACCTCAGGTGACAACAATCATTTACTATTACATAAAAAAAATATTATTAAAAAAAAACAACAACAACAATAAATAATTTATTTTAAAAAGAGACTCTAATTTGATTAGCACCATCACATCAACTTCCAACAATTATTAGATTAACTTCATTATAGAAAAATATAATTTCACATCATTTTTCTCTCTTATATATACTTTACAATTTTTAAAAAAATAAAGTATTATACTTAACTAACAAAAATAAATACAAATAACATTTTAAAATAAAACAATAGTATCTATAGCTGTTAAATGATAATATAAAATGTGGTATGTTGAAACTATCATGGTCTTTTAATTCTCTCTCAAAACCGTTAGTACCAGTACAACTATTCTAATTATAGATTTCCAAGAATATATGAATAGCTACTGTATGATCCATTTAGAATCATAAAAATTATATTACTTTTAAAAATTAAAAGCTGAATGTTATATAAGCGTTTATAATGGTTCAATAAAATAAAATTTTATATTTAGATAACAAATAAATATTCAAAAGTTAGTTTTTCTCATTCTAACTCGTATATATGTCTACCTATTTGTATCAAATCTTATACATCACATATTTTGTTCGTACTTTCTTGTAAAAATGTTAAAAAATACTTTCTAATGTTTCAATTTTTTATTAAATTTTTATTGTTAATATGTTTCTTTATTATAACACATTTGTATGTTTTATACTACAATGATTAGTGTTAACATAAAATAATTATTTATTTGAAGAGAGTTGGTATTTAGTATATTAACTAGTTTAAAGTTAACAACGTAGAGTAAATAGCTATTCTCACAGTTTCTTAAAACTTTTTAAACATTAAAATATGTAATATAAGGCCAATATAATACGTGTGAAACAATTAAAAATAGTTATGTGCGGATAAAAAAATGTAATTTCATTTAAAAATTGAAATAAATAATTTAGTTGATAATTAATTTGGTTTATCATATAGAACATTATACGTTAGAAAAACAGATAAATAAATAAAAGATGAATAAAGCACATGAGGTAGTTGACTTAAGTGGTACGTGAATTTCAGTAACTAAGCGGTTACAGCAAATTTTGAAGCATTGTATTGTATCTCTATCCGTGATTTAAGGTTGTCGTTATTATGAAAAAATAACAGCAGCATCATAGAATCGAAAGGAAAAGAAAATCTCAAAATTTGCAAAATTTTCATGAAAAAAAACAGCACATGTGCCTCTGCTGAAACAAGAGTCTGCAAAAGTCAACAGACGATAATTTTGACATTTTCATATCACTCAGGAAAGGAATAGGACATTCACGTGCCATTTTTATCATAGCTGTTTTTATTTAATAATAAAATAAATTATATACGTGGCTTCCTTCAAACTTCCAAAATTGAGGACAAAAAACCATAAAACTAATATTGAAATATATAAAAAAAAAAATCAAAATTTGAATAATTATAAGGATGCAACATGGCTGCATGAACGAAGAGACAACATTGAATGTCGTAGTTGATTGACCCACTTTTGTATGAAGTATTGTCAAAAGAATGCGATGAGAAAGCACGTTTGAAAGAGAAAAGTGATAACTATGAAGAATTGTTAAATTGTATGAAAATTCTTTGAATGAAGGTGACATTGTGGCAAGATGAACCAGCCACGTACCCCTATTTATTAATGCTACCTATTTGTACACAAATCTACTAACACCTTTCAATATATAGTGCCAACAATGTGAATAAGTTTCCCTTTGCTTTCAACTAAAAAAAATCACAATTTTAAAAATATTATCAACCACATTTTAATATTTTAATTTAATAAAACAATTCAAAATTCATTCAATTTTATGTTTTATTTAAATAAGACATTTCAATTATCATTAAATGTAAAAAATGTCTAAATATTAAATAATGGTTAATAATTCTAAAACATCAATATTAAAAATATTTTTAGACTATTTTTCTTGATATATTTTTGACATTGTGATACCATAATCTCAATCAAACCAACAATAATGTATTAGTCTTGAATAAATTAATGAAGTCTCAATCAAAATCAAGCTAATAAAAGTATATGAATAAAAGAAACCTTATTTTGGGAATACGAAAATTTTCAAACTTTTATTGTATTTATTAGATGAAACTTGAAATTATCTAATTTTAAGTAATTCAATTATTTTAATAAAATTCTACATTTTTACTCAAATAAAACATTTTATCATAAAACTTCATTTAGATTAAATTATTTTATTAAAATTCTTATCCAAATACATTATAGCCAACTTAGTTAATTAAAGATTAAAAAAAAAAATCAAGAGATGATAACGAATTATAATATAGCAGATTTTTAAATATTTTTTTTATTTGAATAACAATCGTATTTTGTTTTTCTTAATGAATGCCACTTGGAGTCAAATATACCAAAAATCCATATTTTCATTTCTAAGCATTCCTTATTTGAACTAATATTTATTTATTTATTTATTTTAGTTGTTTGAAAATATGTTTTTTTTTTATGTAATAAAAGTGATTTTTTTATGAAAACCGATGAACTAATATGTTTAAATAAAGATTCAAAATATAAAAATGGAAATTAAATAGAAAAGGGGGCAAAAGATAAAGAGTATACATAAATTTTTATTTTTTTATCAGCAATAAGAGTATATATGAATAAGAATTTATGGATAGTGGAAATAAGCTTATGCAAGCACTTTAACTCGTATGCACGCATTAAAATCACTTTATATTTATTCGTTCAATGAATAAAGTTGATATAAATTATAGAGATATATTTAAAAATTGAAGATCAAAGTATAATTATATCAATAGTATTTTAATGTAATAGGTCTTTTTCGAACTTTAGAAAAAAAATTATAATAGTATAATTTGCAGATAACACTCATAATAACAATAATTAATATAATATAATTTAAATTTAAAATAAATTGATGTCATAGTTTAGAAATATAAATTAGTTCATTTTATTTTCAAATAATAGTATACTAGTATTAACAAATTAATAAAAGAAGGGTCTCATTCTAGTAGGTTATGTGTGAATATTAGGTTATACAAAAAAACTTAAAATCTCATATCTTGTATTACTAAGTTAGCTCATAACTTAAATAACATTAAACATAGGTTATGTCAGTCTTATTCTTTAATAAGTTAGGGAAAATAATAAAAATATAATCAAAAGTAAAACTAATTAAAAAAGAGAGTCAAAAGTAAGATCTTACATTCACTGAACAAAATTAGATTTAGTATCAGCTAATATTTCTAAACCTAAATGGGTATTTCAAATTATAAATATATTAATCAATATTTAGTGATGCAAATATAGGTTAAATTACACAATCTATTAAATAATTAACTTATATTAAACAATCAATTTTAAATCCGTATGAGTGAATTATATTAAATAATTTATAAGAGATACAAGTATATTAAATAATTAAATCAAAATAATTTATATATAATAACCTCTTTTTTTTGTTGAGAAAATCACGTTGGATTAAGTATACAAAAAAAATATTTTGTAGAGACAAGTTGAAAACCATATTAGAAAAAAATGCAACCAATTTACATGGCTCATTCTATTTGTACTTGGACATGTGTGCGTGTTCTGATTGGGTCCAACTATATGTGTACGTCAATTAGCCCACATTGACATGCGTGCATCTGTTATAGCTGGGCTTACTTATCAATATGGAACAACAATTATTAAAAGTGTCAAAACTTAATAATATTTAAACAATTACAAAACTTGTAATAAAATAAATTATAGCTTTTCAAAAATATTTTATGCTATTTTTAATGAAAAACAAGTTTGTTCGAAATTTTACCTCAATTAAATATAAGAAATTATATTTAATAATATATGTGGATATAATTTTTACTGTTAATTTTATAAAATTGAGTTAAATTTAAAAATATCAAATTTTTTTAAATTTTATAAGACGAAAGTTTGTTGAACTTATCAAATCATTCTATCTAAAAACATATCATCTAAGAACATTTCATAATATATAAGTGGGAGTAAATCTCATCCGTTTTATAAGATGAGTTAAATTTAAAGTTAACCTCTTAATAAAACTAGTAATTTTATTGCTATATAAATATTATTTTATTAATAAAATAACAAAAATACTTTTTTTTTAAAAAAATGGACACGAATAAATAAATTTTTAATGATTAAATTTTAAAAAAAATGAATGGTTCATGCATTGAGCAAGTTGTACTTCAGTAGTGGTCCATGTTCTGAGTGAGGAAAAACAAAAGAATTTTTTTAATTTAAATAAATATAAATTGTTAAATAAATATGAGTAGGTTTATTTGTATTTATTCAAATGAGTACAAGAGTGAATAACATGATTGTGACTTAATGTTAGACAAAGTCGTTAGTCCATTGAGTGCAAATTTTGTGTGTTAAGAATATATGTTAAGATTCGGTTTTTTTTTTTAAATTAAACTTAAGTTTAGTTTGGCCCTAATTTATAAAACATGTTTGTGAAGAGCAATGATCCACTGTTGTTACTATAATTAATATAAAAAATATACGTATATATATAAGATTTATTATATAAAAAAATTTAAAATACAAATTTTGTATCTCTTATCTACATTTGAACATTCTCTAACTCCATATTTTTCTGTTATATGGTTCCATATTAAAAATTAAATTACTTGGATATAATAAATGATTAATTCATATGCATACACTATCTACCATAGATATTAAATAATTATGCATTTTATTTATAAGATTAGATAACTTTAAAAATATTGTAATTTAAGAATAACATTAACAATTGTATAATTATCAAGTTTTCATTTATTTTTTATATTTCATTTATACGAGTTAAGTTATAATAACGTTTGAATATATTATTTATATATTATATAGCTCAATACTCATTATTAATTTTAAAACTAAAATAAAAAGTATTAGCTACATTAGTAATTAATAAAATATTGTCTGAACAAGGGGTAACATCATCTTTGATGACATAAACCTCTACAATTAACATAAACCTAATAACTTGCTGATAAAAAAAATACAACCTAATAACTTTAAAATATAATAATAATAATAATAATAATAATAATAATAATAATAAATGGTAAAGTTATAAATCACCTGGTATTGGGGTACATAGAGTAGTTAAAAGGATTTTTCCATGAGGGAATATTTATAGGGAAAAAACTACAAATGTCCTAAATTGCTTTTTATGCATAACTATTAAAAAAACAAAAAACTCATTGGAACTTTACTATGTAACATTGTCCTTACCACATTTGATTTGATCATATCCAACAACAATTTATTTGTTTATATATGTTTATATTATGTTATACATAATATATAATATAGGTAAACTTAACTTTCGGAGATTCTTCACTTTATGAACAAATATAAACTTTCCCTTCCTATAGTTGCATCATTTCATCATTCATATAAGATTTGATCATTGGAAGAATGTGTGTGTTATTCTAAAAAATAATTCTTTCGAGTTTTGAAATATCTTATATTTATAGGGATTCACCCACATTTCATAGTCTTATTAGTTACTATGAAAACCCCAAAAACTAGGTTGATAATCTACTTAACTCTTTTAACTTACACGTTTATCCATCACATGCTTGCATATGTCATTCACACCTCGATACAAAATCAATGATCATTATTTGTAGGTGCCATTCTTTTAATTTTCATATGAATTGAGCATGAGATCTATAAATAGTAAATGAGATATATCAAATTATAGGATGTGAATCTCCTATTATAACCTTTTTTTATAAGATTGAGTTAAGTTCAAAGTTTAATTCTTAACTTAAACATTTTAAATTGAGAAAACCAAAACTATAAAAAAATATTTTTTCCAAATTAATTTTTATATAAAAAATTGATTTTGAAAAAAATCAATTGTTATTTAATGTAAATCATATTGATTGAATTGGATTTGAAATATAAAAAGTATGGATACGGATTTGAGTATTTGATTTTTTTCATGGGAGTTATCTCGAGACAAGTTTGCAACTTATGATTTTAAGGTTATTGTGAACCAGAATCCACCCCACTCCCAACCTCTTTAATCTCTCAAAATTACACATAAAACTTTTCCAATTACTTGGTACATGTTCAAACGAACATAAATCAACAACCAATTGAACTATAAAAAAAAAACAATAAAAATGACTACCTAGAAGAACTCTTTTGTCTCCTTTGATTGTAAATCCCACCGATTAAGTCTTTTACTAACATCAAAATAAATTAGGTTTTGATATACTTTTTGATATTTCAATTCGATTCCATTTCAAAAGTGTTTGAGAAAGGAAGAAGAATGAGAATTAGAATAAAGGAAGAATAAGAGGAACTTACTATCTAAATAGAGAAGAAGGAAAACAAATATATCCTTAGGTATATTACTTCAAATCTTTTAATAGTATAAAAGGTATATCTAGTATTACCAAATATTTAAAAAATTAAATGGTAATTCAAATGATAACGACATTAAATCTGCATTTAGTGATGTAATCATTACGGGATTAAACATCACACACGTCCGTTTATTACATTACATTACACAATCTATTAAATAATTTAGTTAAAGTTTTAAATTAGTATCAACGAATCATATTGCATAATTTAGAAGATAGAAAACGACAACAATTCGTATTCGTAAACGAACTTTTGTTTGGATAAAATCATGTTAAAATAAAATAAAATAAAAAAATCCTTTTCGAAAGATAAGTTCAAAACCAGATTAAAAAAAAAGCAATTTATCTGAATATATGAAAATAATATTTGGGTTCAACTGAGTATATAAATGTGTGTGACTTCAATAGCCCACATTATTTGTATGTTTAATGGGGCTTACTATAACATTGACATTGATTAAATAATGAATGAAAATAACAAGTAATATTTAATCCACAAATAATATCACACAACAATAAAAAAATTAATGCGAATTGAGGGTAGATTGACTTACACTCATAATATGTTAAAAAATGCATAAAGACTAAAACACTAATTTTAAATTTTATATGAATAAAAAATAGAGAATTCTTTTTATAAGAATCAAAATCAAAACTTTACAGCTCAGTTTGATATAAAAACATATTTAAATCTAAATAAAATTTTAATGTTTCATTTTGAAAAATTTAATGGTCCATGCTGAGTGTACTGTCTTTGTTGATGTGAAAATAATTATAAAAATAGAGGGAAAAAGAGAAATGAAATAAAAAATCAATTGAATAAGAATAAATAATTGAACAAATGACATCATTTATTTATTATTTAAATGAGATTAAGAGTGAATATTTGGCTTGTATAGTTTTTTTTTTTAATCAGCAACTAGCTTCTGATATTTAAATTTAATCCTTGGAATGGGAATGGTAAAGGTTTAGAGTGGATAGTATTATGAACGTTCAATGTAATTAATATAATATATGTTTTTAATGTTAAATTTAATATAATATCTGTTTTAATGCTAAATTTAATGTCTATTCAAAGTTTAATATTCTATGCAATAACAGATTTTCTTTTTAATTTTCAACACTCAATCACTTTTACAATCAATGCACTCCATTCAACTTCCAGTTATATATATATATATATATAAATATTTATATATATATATATATATATTTATATATATATTTATTTGTTAGTTAACACTGAAGAAGAAGTTTCATATTTTTTTATTATTTTACTTTAGTTAATTGAGCTGAATATTGTTTATATTTAAAACTGTTAACTCATGCATTAATTAATTTGGTTCAGGACCTCTTGAAAACTATGCTCACTCGTAAGTTATTAATTTAAGTAATATTATATTTGATTTTCCTAAATATAATACAGAAAAGAGATCTAAGTAAAGTAATCAATTATATATATCGATAAAGTTTAATTATTCATAAAATAAATAAATAAAAAATTGACCGACAAATTTTAGGAAAAATTAAATTAATTCAGCCTATTAATATGTTTAGCAGATAATATATTAAATTAAATAGATCGAAAGAAATAAAACTTAGAGACTTTTAGTGGGATTATAGGCTTATGATTTTCTTACTAATTGTTGTTGAGATTATCCTTATGGAAAAACGTACGAAAACAACACATATAATCACGAATCAACTGTAGAAAAATAAACAATATAAGATTTAACATGTTCAGTCATCAATTGCAACCTACATCTACACTTGCAATTATTAAGTTTTCATTCTATCATGTTGCACACCAATTATAAGTACAATGATTTTTTAAATAAAAATTATAAAAGAACCTAATGATTGAGTTCACCCACTAAACATGGTGTTTAGTGAACCAAACCCAATTGATCTTTGCTTCATACCCAATATCCTCCTCCTTCAATTTTTTCTTATGACCTATATTATTCTCATTCAAAGGCACCACAACTAAACAACTATATAATGGTACATGCATGAATTAATGGTGAAATGTAGTAATCAAGTGAAGTAGCTAATAAGAAGACGGGTTTTTATTTATATGAGGAGTTCATAAGAGGTAAGAAGAATTTCTTAGTTTGCAAGCATATTGTTGTGGCTACCAATGATTTTGACATATCACAACTTACCAACCACATTTGTTGTTTTCATCTTCCAATTTTGAAAGCCAATGAAACGTCATTGCATGATTACGTGTAAGAAGATGGCAAAATTAGGCTAAGGTAAAATTTTGTTTTCATTGCGCAAACCTTTCCGTGGAATTTGGAAGCCATATTAAGAACTGACACAAAAATTACAGTGGGAAAAGGGAAATACGAAAAGAGTAGAGATGTGTAAATCGCAACGTGACGTTTGTGAAAGTGTTAGAAGTTTGAAGGATAAAGTTATGCGTGTGGAATAATTATTGGATCACACCAACATGGAAAACATAGAGAGACACGACATAATCGTTTTGATTTAGATGTCTAACGTTATAGCTTTAGCAGATTTTGACATTCTACTGCTTCTCTTCCAATTCAACTAACCCTTTACCACTACCACTCCTAATTTCAGAACAAGGGTTAGAATTTACATGAAGATCGTGAATTTGGAAAGAACAAAAAATAGGGAAATTTCCAGAACTTGTAATTGTAAGAAATGGAAGTTGAGTGAAAATGCAGGGAAGCTTTCAGTTAGGGTGTTGGATACACATTATAGCAAGAAAACAAAAAAGATCAGATAAAAGACAAAGAGTTCCAAACATTTGGTTCCTATAAGAAACGGAAATAGAAACAAGTAATTAATTTGAATGTGGCTAGCTGTTATTTTTATCCATAAATTTTGTTTGTTTATTAGTTTTGAGTTGCTTGGATTGTGCTCAACATAGTTTTGAAAATAACCTTAGGATGAAGTTATAACGTTGACCATATACCACGCGAAGAGTGTGGTGAATTGTAGCATTTGTGTTTTTAGTTATTTAGAATTAATTGTGTCCGAATTGGAATAATTAAAATAAGAAAAAGGAAGAAAAGGAAGCGGTTTATCCTTAAACCCAAAGAAATGATGAATGATTAAATGAGAGAGAGGCACCAACCTAAAGCCACCAGCAAGGGAAAACCAACCACCATCTCTAACCGACAAGCCTCTTACTTATCTATTATGAACTTGAATCATAAAATGAAATCAAAACATATAATAGTGTAAGTGTTGGCACTTGAAGTCACAAACATTCTTTCTTTGACTTAGAGACAGGGACAAAATGAAGCTCTCCGCGTTGCAGCAGAGCTACCTCACGCGCCGCCCCAACAGCTTCAGAGGATCCGCGCAGCTCGATTCGTCCGGCGACGGCGCGGTAAAGTCACCGGCGGCGATTTTCTGGCTGCTAATCCACGGTCTATGCTGCCTCGTCAGTCTCGTCCTTGGCTTCCGCTTCTCCCGCCTAGTCTTCTTCTTCCTGTTCTCCACCAGCCTCTACACCGCTCCCTTCCGCGGCGGAACTGAAATCGAGGCCCCGCTTAACGTTCCTCCGGCGGCGAACCGGACGGCGGCTGTGAGCACCGCGAGCCGTGTGGTGGTCGGGCGGCACGGGATCCGAATCCGGCCTTGGCCGCACCCGGATCCCGTGGAGGTGATGAAGGCGCACCGCATAATCGAGCGGGTGCAGAGGGAGCAGAGGTCGCTGTTCGGAGTGAAGAACCCTAGGACGGTGATCGCGGTGACGCCGACGTATGTTCGTACGTTCCAGACGCTGCACTTGACGGGTGTGATGCACGCGCTGATGCTGGTTCCGTACGATCTGGTGTGGATCGTGGTGGAGGCCGGCGGAGTCACCAACGAAACGGCCTCGATTATTGCCAAGTCTGGCCTCAGAACTTTCCACGTTGGCTTTTCTGAACGAATGCCGAATTCGTGGGATGCTAGGCATAAACTCGAGTCTCGGATGCGACTTCATGCTTTGAGGTTAACTTTTGCTACCTCCTTTTACTCGATTGATGTTATTATTGTTATGTTGAGTGTAGAAACTTTATGGAGTGTTGTTTTTGTTAGTGCGCGAGACATAATCACAGAATACAGTGAAAATGCATCATGAAGAGTTACTTACATTCGGTTAATTTTGAACAGAGTTGTGAGAAAAGAGAAGCTGGATGGAGTTGTGGTGTTTGCTGATGATAGTAATATGCATAGTATGGAGTTGTTTGATGAAGCACAGAATGTGAAATGGATTGGAGCTGTTTCGGTTGGAATATTGCTTCATTCGGATGACTCTTCATCCATGGTTCAAATGGAGGAGGAAGGTGCGGTTATGCCTGTGCAGGGTCCTGCTTGTAATGCCACGGATAAGTTGGTTGGGTGGCACACCTTCAATTCACTGCGTTATACAGGGAGGAGTGCGGTTTATATTGATGATAAGGCACCTGTGCTGCCAACAAAGCTCGAGTGGTCTGGGTTTGTGTTGAATTCCAGGTTGGTTTGGAAGGATGTTGATGATAAGCCGGAGTGGGTTAAGGATCTTGATGAATTGGATGGGGTTGATGAAGGGATAGAGAGTCCATTGTCCTTGCTCAAGAGCACGTCTATGGTAGAGCCGCTTGGGAACTGTGGACGTCACGTTTTGCTTTGGTGGCTACGCGTTGAAGCCCGCACAGACAGCAAATTTCCTTCTCAGTGAGTACTCTCCTTCATTTTGGAGTTTTCATTTCTGATGGTCTTAAGTTGCAATTTCCATGTGCTGTCTGGCATTCTTTTTTTTAATTTTCGGCATGATATCTGGGATATTTATCAATTTTGAACATTTGAGAGATTTAAATGTGTTTGTTAGGATGTCAAACCCAAAGAACAATACCTATTACCAGTTTTGTGCTTAATGCGAACCTATATTGCTGTGCATAGAATTATCCTATTAGGAATAGCTGCATCTTGCATTGATATTTGGGCATAGATTGATGTAGAGTGTAGACTTGTTTTCTACGACGATCTGTAATTTTATGGCTTAATTAAATTCTACTGAATCACCAGCTAATATGATACAGGCAAGACTGAGGTAAGCAGAATGTAGCGTAGAAGGTAAACTGCTGCCAAGTTGGTGCCAGAATTTTTATAGACTTTCTATATTATCATATTTGTTAAGATTTCTCATCCTGGTTTGAAACGTATCTCACTGGGTATAGTGAGACACTGAAAGACTCAATGTCATTGGACACAAAGTTTGCTTCTTTTTTCTTCTTGCTTGTCTTATACAGGGGATAATCTTTTAGATAGTCTAGAAGACTCTCTCTGTAGGTGTTGGTTGTCTTCAAGGCGTTACTAAATATAAGTGTTGAAACAGGGAAGCATGGTTGAGAGAGAGTTTCCATTACAGGCATCTTGTTGAAGATTTTACATTGACTAAAAACAAAAATATAAGTGCAAATCTCACCTTACAAACCTGTTTTGTAAGGTTGGGTTAAGTTTAAAATCCAATTCTTAGGAAGGTATCAAAATCATTTAAAGTCCTAAGCTACAATGCTCTATTAGTTGGATTCCTTCTTGTCAATGACAATCCCAAGCATTTGTTGGGAATGCCTCGATTGGGATCTTTGTATCCTTACATTTAAGAACTTTCCAAAGGTTACGTAATCAATAACTGGAAAAAGGAACATTGAGACTTTGGTTTCACCATTAGCGTAACCTGAAAACTTAACATTTCAGGAGATCACACGCAAGCAATAACATGCGTTGTTTAAGGCTGCACCATATTTTCTTTGTCTTTTCTTTTCTGGCTTCTGAAATTTGTTCTTCCCAGGATAAACTAAAGCTATTCGTTTAATATGTGAATTATCATTGTATATGAATATACTGTTTTCCCAAACAATTACCGAAATATCTTTGTCGTTTGACTAGTACAGAAAGTACTGTAAAAATAACATGACCTGTGTAGTTTTGTGTAAAATTAAGAAACAAAAACTGGAAATGTATTCAAAAACCTGTTTGACCCTAAAATTTCTCCGGAAATGATGGAGTTGTTTATTTCGGCACATATCATGCAGATTTTTCTGGTTGTAAGTTATGATGTGGCATCCGACAGATAGTGCATGTATTTATGTATCCCCAAGATTAAGCATAATAATTTTTAGCATATTTTCTGTCCATATCCCTAACTGACTAAATGATTCAACTCTATGACTTTATGCAGATGGATAATTGACCCTCCTTTGGACATCACTATCCCATCAAAACGCACTCCATGGCCAGATACTCCTCCTGAGCTCCCATCTAATAATGACAAAGTGTTGATTGGTACACAAGAGCAGACAAACAAGCCCTCTACAAGGACTAAAACGCCTAGATCCCGGCGCAGTAGAAGTAAGAGAAAGCATGACACCAAAGTGATAGGTATGCAAGTCTCTACACATTCCGAGCAAAACTAAACAGGGATGTTAACCATTGTACATCGGAGGAATTTACTACCCAGTAGTGAATACATGACTGCTGGCCTTCAGCAACAAGAATTTGCATTGATCAAATGGAGAAAGCTACTCTTGCATACGTTGGTAACACGTAACTTTTATGAAGGTCTCTGCTGAGTCTGATTTCACCCATTTTTTATATTCATTTTTTTTCTCTTTTTTGAAAGCTTGAAAGGTAATACCAACTTGTTATGATGCCTTGCTGGAAGCCTGTATTCAATTTTAAGGTTGTATTGGATTGAATATAAGGTGGTGCATTGAATTAAGATTTTAAAAGATCATTTGACATAGTTTTTTACTTTTTTGGCAAATTTTTTCACTTCTTATGAATGTTCGGAGTTATTGATGTTTTAGAAGTTTTATTTATGCTTAAGATTTTTTTAGTTTACATTATAATGTATGCATATAGTAAAAATTTAGAATTTTGAAAGTTATTGTTTGTAATAATGAGATTGGAAATAATTTTAAGTTTTTAGAGAATATTCAAAATGACAGGAGTTTATGAAAAATAATTAAAAATTATAAAACTTGGATTGAAAAAAAGTAAGATAAAGTGTTAAATATTTTAATAAGTGATTTTTAAAATTTCATAATTTGTTCTACTAGTTATTATAATAACATTTTTTTTCGTTTCTATTATTATAGGATTTCAACAATGTTTGAAAATGAGTTTTATTATTTTGTAATGTCGAATGATGAGGATTGATAATTGACGGAAAATAATGAAGTTCTAAAAAAGTTCTTAAGGGATTCAACGAGTTTGATTGATGAGTGCGATATATTTAACTAAATGATGAAATTTAATAAAATTCTTAGAATTAATTCATTAAAGTTTATATAATTTTTTATGTCATCATACTTTTTATAACTTGTAAAAAATCTCAATTAAATGCAATTGTGTATTTCTTTATTGCCTTAGGAAATCTAATTATTCTAGTTGAATATCACTATATATATTTATTTATTTATTGTAAGAATTTAAAACATTCTAAAGAATTTCATGAATTCCTAAGACTTAAAAGAATTCCATAAATTTTTATATAAATTTAAAATTATAATAATTAATATAAAAACTAAAAAAAATATAAAGAAATAAAATCAATCTTGTGGAATTTTATGTTCCGTTGTACTAATCCTTTGTTCATTGACATTGTCTTCATCATGTTTTTTTTTTTATGTTTGAATGATATACTCAAAACTACAATTACACTATTTAATAATAGTGAGATAGCTATCTATCTATTAGTTTAGAAAATTTTCATCTTAAATACATTCTTTCTGCATAAAAATGGCTATATGGTTTCCAAGTAGAAGGAACTACATGAACTAGTATAATTAAAAAATAGGAAGGCATGATTTGGGTAAGATTATTTTATAAGTACAACATTTATACATTCTATTAAAAAGTTGCAAAAAAATCCATCAAACTCCTAACATGAAAAATACTAATTAAAGTTTATTTGAGAGAATTTTTTTATTTTCTAAAAATTTAAAATATAAATTTATAAATTTATCATCGTTATTCAAATATGAATAATGAAATATGAGGTATTTGGTGTATATTTGAGTTAATTAAAATTTTGTAAATTATTTCCAATCACAACATGAAAAGTTGTCATAAAAGTAATACACAAAATTATATTTATATAAATATATTTAAAATTATTTTATTTATTTATGTATTTAGTTGTTTGTAACTAAAATATTTTTAGAACTTTGTTGCAAATAAAATCTAGATTATGTCAAATTGTGAGAAAATAAAAATTTATGAAAAAATAATTGTGTTTACATTAAAACAAATCAAACTTTTATAATTGTAAAAAGTTTTAGGTGAAAAATCATCAATATTTAAAATATTTAAAATTATGAAATAGAAATAAATAAATTTAATATTCATAATTTTATAAACTGAAAATAATTTTTTAATTTTTTCCATGTGCCGGAATACAACTTCTTTTAAGTGCCTAACGTGACAGTGATATTTTTGTAAAATAATAAGGACATTGGAAAATATATAATTTAACCCATGTGAAATAATTAGTACTCTTTTATAAACACTATGTTCTCGTACTCGAATCGTTTCGTTGATCAATTCAGCCACTCAAACCCTTATTCCAACAGCTCCATCTCACACTCACCAAATTGAAGCTTTGCTCCGCAGCTTCTTGCGACGCAGGAACCATTGGTACCGTGACAAGGTTCTAAGTTGCGGCGAAAGAAGGTGACAGAGGATTACGTGGGTTCCTTCAAAATATTCAAAGACAACATAGTAAATGAGTACATTCTAGTACATTTTACTATAACTTTCTCGACAAATCACTTGACACGTTGGAGGATGAAGAAAAGGTAAATTCTCACTCTTCTATGCTCACATTTTCACTCACATCAATTGCTACAAACACGTAGATTTGCGTTTTTCTCTCTTTGTCAACTGTAAAAACTAGAAACAAACACACAGAACACTAAAGTTTATGCTGTTTCCACAAACACATAGATTTACGTCCTTCTCTCTTTGTCAACAGTAAAAACTAGAAACAAACACAACACTGAAGTTTATGTTGTTGGAAACAACGCTACCTACACCCTGAATATTCTAGTTTTAGGATTTCCACATTATTTTGCTTGAAAAGTTGCCAATACTTTAATTCCCTGTTATTTTAAGCAGAACTCTAGAAATTGAAAAAAACAAAATCATGCTAGTAACTTTCTCAATAATGGATGTTCCAACTTCTAATTTGATGATCCCACAAAAGATTACTTTTTGACATTCCTAAAAAAATACTCTCATTTAACAACTAACTTTAATAATATATATTATAATTTATATTACAAAATAAAGAACTAATTTATATTGTAGTGGTATTAAATGAATGTATTTTATTTTTTAGCAGTGTTTACTCAGACTTCTACAATTCAGCAGTGACAGTTAGGTATTTTCTTCACTTAAAATTCACGCAAGAGATTGTTAGTTTAGCCATGGACCAAGATCTTTTAATATTCCTGGAAAACAGTCACATGTTTAAATATTAAAGCAGAAATATAAGAGCTTGACCAGGTAATGAGGAATGAGGTCATTTTCTCTTGCCTGCCATGGATAATTATGCTCATATTTAAATCTGCAAGTTGTTTTGCTGTAAAGCTGATATCAAGGTCAAAAGTTTAACTACTTTTTTGAAGTTATAAATATTTTAGGGTATATGGGGTACCAATTTAATATCTGTATCCTCTCTTCTCATTTAGGCATAAAAGATCAAAACATGCATTCTATAGTAGTTTTACATGCTTCCAATATCTTTTAATAAGTGAAATAAAAATTGTACTGCTAGCAATTTTCATGATGAGGTTGTTTCTTTTTTACACTAAAAATAGAAGATTGTATACTGACATAATTGATACTTTATTAAGATTCAAGAGTTATTTACTAATAGACACTGTTAATCTTACTCATGGTCTTTATAATGAAGTTTCTTTCTTAATACATATAGGTAGGTATGACCTAGCTTAGGCAACAATTATAGAAAAATATAAAGATGGTCAATGTAATAACTTTTCCTATAATCAAGGATATATTTATTCACTAGTAAATTTAAAGAGAGAATCTAAGTCATTATAACTATAAGAGTTATAGTCTTCCACCTAACTTTCAAATTAATATGATAATTACAATAATCTATAAATTAAAAAAAAATAGAGAAAAATTAGGAATTACAAAAACATTCTTCACTTTTTAAATTATTTAGTGAGTAGAAGATTGGTAAGATGCTTTAGTATTAAGGTTTACAGTTATATATTCATTGTTTCTGTTGTAAAGTTATTAAGCTGAATAGTTTAGAATTTAAGATTGGGATATGCTCCAATGCTTGATGAACAAATCGCAAATTTTGAATTCTTTCACGTTTTCCCCACTTTTGTGCCTGCTCACACCCACCTTACTTCTTTCGTACAACTTTGTTTCAGACGTGATTTTTTCTCCATAAAAATCTCAGTAGTTTGGTATAATATGATAGGTTGGGAATATGGTTTAGCAAGTTAATCTAGTAAAAATAGCAATTAAGAGTGGGTGAAAAGAAGCAGTAAAGTTGAAAGGGTGAAAAGAAGCAGTAAAGTTGAAAGGGTGAAAAGGGTGATAGTGTATGGTATGCGTAGGAATTTGCAAGTGCATATGATTCCATAGTTTCTCATTATTGTGAACTTTTATTCATGATCTGATGCCATAAGCATATTTTAGGATAAGGGTATTTCCAACATAATTTGGCGTGCTACATACAGATTGGAAGCGTTGTTATGAGGCCCAAAAGGGTCCCATATGAGCTGCACAATTTGTTCAAGTCAATTACTACATTCTATTGAAAACGTCAAGGTCATTTCAGGCTATGAATTGGCAGCACCAGAGGTCATTGACAAGAAACAGAACACCATTCCCTTAAAGAAATGGTAGCTGTATTCAACCAAGAGCTCTTGAGCTGGTATCTCATCACCCTTAAACTCAGAGAAACCTTGGAATCCGGGATTCCATCTTCTCCTCCTAATTCAGGGAACCGATCAATAGAGTTTCCCCAGCAGCAGCAGCAGCAGGAGGACAAACTTCAGCAGGAACCTACAGAATCATTGCAAGTTGTCATCAGTGAAGATGGCGAAAAATCACGGGAGGAACCAAACTCACCAGGATCTGAATGGGTGGTGTTCATCAAGGAAAAACTAGAGCAGGCAGGTCAAGATGATGTAGCAAGTTCATGGTCCAAACTATCAATCTACAAAATCCCCCATTACCTTAGAGATAGTACTGGTGATGATAAAGCTTTTGCTCCGCAGATTGTGTCGATAGGTCCTTACCATCATGGCAAGAAGCGCCTTCGCCCAATGGATCGCCATAAATGGCGTTCCCTTAACCATGTCCTTAAGCGTGCCAAGCATGACATTAGGATCTACCTCGATTCCATGAAGGAGATAGAAGAAAGAGCTCGCTCCTGTTATGAAGGATCAATTAGTTTAAGCAGCAATGAGTTCGTGGAAATGCTTGTCCTTGATGGTTGTTTTGTGCTGGAGCTATTCAGAGGAGCCACAGAAGGGTTCAAGCAACTTGGATATTCCAGGAATGATCCTGTTTTCGCAATGCGTGGATCAATGCACTCCATTCAGAGGGATATGATCATGCTAGAAAACCAGCTTCCACTCTTTGTACTAGACAGACTTCTGGGAATTCAATTGGGAAACCCAGACATGAAAGGACTAGTTGGAGCTCTAGCACTAAGGTTCTTCGACCCTTTGATGCCAAGTGATGAACCCATGTCAAAAAGTGACAGAAACAAATTGGAATCATCACTTGGAAACACTATTACCTTTGACCCTTTATCTGATCAAGAAGGTCTTCACTGCTTGGAAGTGTTCAGGAGAAGTCTTTTGCGCGCAGGAGCTCAACCAGTTCCAAGAATATGGATCAAACGCAGGTCAAATGCTCAAAGAGTGGCTGATAAACGGAGGCAACAACTGATACACTGTGTCACAGAGCTTAAAGAAGCTGGAATCAAGTTCAAGAAGAGGAAAACTGATCGCTTCTGGGATATCAAATTTAAGGATGGTATTCTGCGAATACCACGGCTCTTGATCCACGATGGTACCAAGTCTTTGTTCCTGAATCTCATTGCCTTTGAGCAGTGTCATCTTGATTGCAGCAATGACATTACATCCTATATTATCTTCATGGACAACTTGATTAACTCTCCAGAGGATGTGGGATACCTTCATTACCGTGGCATAATTGAGCACTGGCTTGGTAGTGATGCTGAAGTTGCAGACCTTTTCAACCGCTTATGCCAAGAGGTTGTGTTTGACATCAATAACAGTTACCTTTCCCCATTGTCTGAGGATGTGAATCGGTATTACAACCATAGATGGAATACCTGGTGTGCAAGCTTGAGACACAATTACTTCGGTAATCCTTGGGCCATTATATCTTTGGTTGCTGCTGTTGTCTTGTTGCTACTCACTCTTGCACAAACCTACTACAGTATATATGGATATTACAGACCAGCCCGGTAAGTTTTTAGTGTTGACCCTTATCAAGTTTTGAGATATTGATGTGTTTCCTTTGATTTCAATAATCAAGCCTAGAAAAGATCATTGATTCATTTATTTTGGCAAAGAAGTATTGATTGTATTGGCGAGATGCTAATGCTGTAATACAACTTTCTTTTGTAATGCAAATGCTTGCACAACAATTCTGGCTTCATTGCTGTAACAAGCTTTCATTTCACATAATGAGAGAATTAAATTGCGAGAAAGAATTGGTATTTCATTTCATTAAATGCCTACGTTTTTAAAATGATTTTATAGTGTTCCACATGATCTGAGACTTGGTGCACTGATCTAAATCATTGATATATTCATAAACAAATGCAGGGTTGAGATTAAAATATTGGAACTCATTTCTAAAATTCTTTACCTTCATCGTGTGAACCCACGATCTGCCTTTTGAAACTAAGCACGATGTCTCTCTCTCAAACACACGCACAATCTCGATTTCTGCAAACAGTATTTCCAATTATAATTCCAAAACTTCCTTCCTCGATCATATGTAGCCTCTGTTACACCCTTCATGAGAAAAAACCACCTCTGTTAGCGTGTTTGCTCGGCCGTTCATTATCACATTTTTTCACACCCAATTGGAATATTATTTGAAGGATAAATAGTTATTTTAGTACGATAAGTATGAATATATTTTATTTTTAGTATTATATGAAAAAAATTATATGTTTAATTACCTTAATTATTAACATGATTCAAATAAAATTAACAAAATTTAAATTTTTATGAACTCTTTTTTTATTATACTAAAATAAAATATATCAATACTTTGTACTTCAATCTATGTAGGAGATACATCGGCACAAACATTAATACGACACGGACACGAAAATACGTATAACTTTTAAAATGTAGAATACGGAGATACGGATCTATATATTATATAATTATGAATTATATAAATTGACAATGAATATTTATATGCACAAGTATGTTTCACATTTTTTGTTAGCAAAAATGTTTTTTCATGACTGGTTCAAAATGATTGGTTTCTACAATAAGTTTGAGTTTTTAGAAAATTAATGTATTTTTTTTTCTAAAATTACATTAGAATTGTGCTAGAGTTGTCAAAAATCCAACAAATATTTGTTGAATTGGACATTTCACTGATACGTGTTGTACGAGTGTTGGTGTACGATACGAGTGTCCGACACACACAACATTTAAGAGGAGTGTCTGAACCTCTTAGACATCAACTATTCACTATAGTGTTTTTACTATTCTAAACCGAAGACGCTCTTCCAATCCCTAACACACTCATTTTCGTTCTTCTGCCTTGCATCACCACACTAGAAAGGCAATTTCTTCTTCCATCTCCACATTTTTTTTCTAGATAAATTTCTAAAATTCATAATGTATTTTCGAATCCAAGAAATAAATACCTTATAGACTTGAAATTAAAATTGTATTTCAAATTTTAGAATCTATAAAAAGAAAAAGAAAGGTGTCAATGAAAATGTGTTGTAGCATAATGGGTCAAACCCGGTGTTAAGAGATATGTAGGTTGATTGAAGATCGTCAGAGTAAGTTTGACTTTTAGTCTCATTGGCCTGCGCTTGAGGCTGGGGGGATGTAAAGTCATGGACGTGACCCGATGGAATATAACAAATGACTCATCTTCCGACCTTCAACTCGCTATAACCTCATTGGCCTACGCCTAAAGCTAAGGCCACGTAAGGTCATGGGCCCAGCCCGATGGTTGGATATTTATGGGTTGTTTCCTGACCTGTGTATTTAACGTTATGAGGGAGCACAAGTTAAGGGATCTCAATCAATTAACCTTAATCACTCAATTAAGACAGAATCATGATTAAAGACGAAGATGTTACGACTTGGTATATATATACCAGATTACGCCCTATAGAAAGATCATCTAATACAACATAGGAAGTACTTTCAACTCATATTTACACTATACTCACTATATTCTATACTCTTATTGACTTGAGCGTCGAAGTATCTTCTGTAGGTGTAGCCTCCTCATTTCCTTGGAGCCTATGAAGCTTGAAGGTGACCATCTCAAAGTTTAATAAAACAGGTATTAATGAAAAGATGATGAAAATGACAAAGTTGTCATTTCACTTGTTCCAAGTTGTCATTTCACTTGTTCCAAGAGAGTGAAAGGAAGAACAGGAAGAAAACATGGGAGTGGTTGAAGAAATTGCCCACTACAAAACGTATATGCCTCGCCAGATCAAGCGCTTTGAAGCATGGAAAGGCTACTCTACGAAAGAGAGCACACTTCCTCTCTCTCTACTTTTGGGTTTATTACATAATTTTTAACAACATAGGAAATCTCGGCGTTGCATCATCTCCTTTCCTTCTTCACTTCCCTAACTCTAAAATTTTCCCGTCTATTTTTCCAAAGAAAATGTCGGAATAAATTCAAGGCTAGGACATGGAACATTACGGTTTTCATTTTACAATTGTAGCACAAAATTCTTCTAGAGCAAATATCAATATTCAGGCGATCACAATCGCTTCTTGGAACAACAATTTTTGGTCGCACTATAAATAACTGGTGTTTTCCATGACCATGGCAACGGGGTGACTTTAAGGTCACTTGGCCTACTGGAATGAGGGAGTTGCAGATACCATTACAGTTGGGGGAAAAGTAGGTTAGCGAGCACTGAGACAATCAGATACAAGGAAGGGTCAAGACAATTGAAAGAGCATATATGTATTCTAGTGGTACGTAACAATTTTCCAATGTTTCTGATGAGAGATGCACATCAGGATCAATGGGAAAATTTCCTGAACAAATGGTGTAGCAAGAAACCCTTTGCAAAGGAAAGAATTCCCTGACCAACCCGGCCAAGTAATCGCTCCATCAAAATAAAAAATTAAAAAATGGCATTTGTACAAATACATTATCCCACTAAATAAGATCGACCTTGTTCCATTAGATATAGTCAACCATATGAATCATACAACGCTATTCAACTCGGTTACAGAAACACCAATTAAAAAGAGTCATAAAAATACTTTGTTCCTGATTCATAAGACAAGTACTTGGCTTTAAAAAAATACTTGTGCTTGAGGACATTCTGCAATGATGATAGGAGGTTTCACCCATGAGAAAACCTTATGAAGAACAACTTCAATATCTCCTGGGGATATCAGTCTTACAGCCAAAAAGTGTGGACAAGCTCATTCATAAAATATATATAAAAAAGATCCACACATCACAATAATGACGAGAAAGCCTGAAGGGAGTAATAGTATTGCATGGGCACATTTATGGAAAAAAATGAGTTCCTGAAAATCACATGATTAGAAGAAAAAAAATACAATGGAAAAAGAGTTAATACCCCATTGCAAATAATGAAGGGGATTCCTTTTGCACAGGCGTCTTAAAATTCTCGTTATTTAACTAGAATTCAGCAATAAGAGTTTCGCATTTGCCTACCTATAAAGAAAAAGAAGAAAAAGGATTTCACTAGAAGGGAGATGTAAAGAGAGAGCCCCCAACATCTACCCAAGACTAAAGCATCTACCAGGGAGTAGAAACATTGAAGATGTCCAAAACAGTTGCTCAATTGGGAGTTGAACATCCAGATGTCATACGTCCATGCTAGACCTCAAAACAATCTTCCCCAGCCACCAAATCTCAGGTGCTCCAGCTGTTAAAATATACTGTAGATGATATCAAGCCACATGTGGGGTTGTGGCTTAAATGTAGCAAATAAAGTTCAATTGAACTGAATTTCAGTCCACGGTCGGGCTTGTGCTTTCTGCTGGTGTTCTCTTTCCATAGCGCTAAAAATAAAATAGACAAAATGCTTACTATTAGCAACAAGGATGCAATCCTGATAAAAACACCATTAATAAATGAATAACCAATATTTGCTTGCCACAACAATTTGAATGGGAAAAAATTATGCTGAACCTACCTGTTTCCCGAACGAGAATGGAACATATTTATATTTGATCATGTGTGATATCTGTCTCCTCATTGTAAGTGTGAATAGGACCACCCAGTAAAAAAGGAGTATCGGCCAGAATACTGGAACATCAAAGGCACTAAAGAAAGTCATCACAAATGCAATGCAAAACGCCTTTGTGATCGAGTACCTGCCCACGAAGAAAAGTTTAGCAGCTTTCAGTAAAAACAATCATCTGCACGTTAAATCCAAATTGTAAATAACAGAACATCAACAACTCCACAAATGACAAATCCTACAAAGCACAATATTAAAGCTCGTGAATGAAGATTGATCTCCTCGGAAGCCAAATCATAGACAAATAATTAAACACAGAAATGTGATAAAGTTCAATAGAAGATTATCATATCCTCCTACTCATCAGGGATAACATGGAAGCCAGTATGATCAGCAGAATGTGGCATTTTCAATATCCATGATTCGCTTGAACGAAAATCTAGACTTTGAGTACAGTAACGGATACAAAACAAAACAATAGAGAGAGCATAAATTTGGATAAAATAAATGAAAAATTTCCTCAACTTTTTCTCATAAGCTCAGCCCCCGGGCCCTAATGTAACTTCTCCACAAGTCCAGGTTAAATTGTTTGTGTTTGTGATAAATGCAGTGCAAGAAGTTTAATTAAATTCCCTTCTTTAATTAATTAATCTGAAAATTCTTAAGCGAACTAACTAAGAGTCCTGAAACGACAATTCCAAATCAAATCTTGGAGTTAGAACCGAAGACGGTAACACGGTAATATTACAACAGAAGTAGGTGGTGGAATACGAAACCCTAGGAGGAAGGTGGAATTAGGAGAAGGGAATAGTACCAGAACTTGAACTCAGGGAGGCGGCGAACGAAGGGGCGGAACTCATCAGATCCTCGGGTGGGGAGGGTGGGGCCGTCGTGAATCTCGGGATCGACCTGAGGGGAGAGGAAGCCGATGAGGAGGTTGAGGATGTAAATGCCGAGGGCGTAGGAGACGATGTAGAAGCCTTGGACCAAGTACACGCGGAGGACGTAGACGGCAGCCACCACCAGACACCCGATCCAGCGGCGGAAGACGTGCGGCGTCGTTTTGTCCAGCATGTGCTGATACTGCCGCGACACCGCGAATTTCCACCGCGATATGGCGGCTTCCGGGGAATGATCGTCGGCGACTCCTACGTCCATGGTGGGCTGGGGGTAGTTTTGACTTTTGGATTTGTTTGGCGTAGGAGAAATGTGCAAAGTGTGCGTGTGCGCGTGATGGTAGCAGCAAACAATACAAAGCAAAGCAAATGAGATGAGATGGTAGAAACGGCCTAATGGACCCTCTTCCCGGTTCGCTTCTCCTTGCCTCAACATCTCTCTCCGGTCCACATTTTATTGAACCGGGTTAATGGATTTAACATTACCACCTTTTATGAGAGGTATTTCTTTTGCCAATGGATCCTTTGAAAAATTTTAATTTTTTAGGACAATTGATCCATGCATCCAATCCAATATTCTTTTTTATTTTAAAAATATTATTTTAGAATTAGATATTAATTTTTCAATTTCATTTTAAAAAAATGACTTTTTCCATAATATATTTTTTAATTTCATATTTTCAATTTTCAGAAGTACAATTTTCAAAATTTGCATTAAGCAAGTAAACAATTGCCAAATTTTAGACTCTCAATTATTTTATTTTATATTAAAATATATTTTATTAACATAAATTATTTAAAAACGAACTTTCCGTCAGACCAAACATTGTTAAGATACATAGTACAAATAATTAAAATTAAATACTTTAATGATTATAAATTTTATTTAATATTATTTTTTAAAGTTTGTTATGTTACCTTTTCGGCATTCATAAAAAAAACACTTTGTTTGAAAAAATACAAAATAGTCCAACGAAGACATACTTTTTTAATTTTAAGTCATGATAAAAAAGGATTACTATAAGTTAATATGTTGTGCAAATTACATATTTTTTATCGACTAAAATTATATAAACAAATTACTCTTTCGACTCATGAATTCAAATAAACTTATGATGTCTCTTCAGTATTGGTAGACTCTTCATCATGCTTTCTTGTTTTGCTTTCAATTTTTTATGGAAGATGTATGAAACTTCCGAAAATATGGAGGAAGTAAGAATAATTGATTTGGAGTAGAGAAGGAGAAGTGGCTTAGTAAAAGGTTAGTCCAAATTACTAGAAAATGTTTTAAAATAGATGAAAACAACCCTATAGATAACTTAGACAAGTGTTTTGGTTATAATTTGACAGTATAAAATTCATTTAATTTTAAGTTCAATTATAAGTAATTTGCCCACTTATTTATAGTGAATGGGTTGAACAATTTGGAGTCAAGATTTGAAACTAAAAAATTAACTCTTCAATGAAAAGATGTTTTGTGAACTCATGATTCTCATGTGTAGCTCACACATTTTATGTAAAATCCTCTCTATTCATGTGTTGTTACGTGGACGTTCATGTGCTCTTTGTCAATGTAAGTTTAGGGTTACATTAGGTTCAAAGAAACCCAATTATAACCCTAACTAAACACTCCTAATCCTAATTAGTCTTACTTTACTATTGACTCGAATACAAGATCCCAAAAATTAAACAAATGTCCATCCCTGACCTAAAGAAAAAGTCTTAATCTATTATATACAAATTTTGAAAAAATAGCTTAAAAGTTTTTATCCTCCTTATTTCGTAGGTGTTTGCGGTTGAACGATTTTCATCATCCTCTCTCCTAAAAAAATTTATCTTCAAATCTACTAGAACTTATGTTCTCCTCCAATCAAATACCCATCTATATAAAACACCAAACAAACTCAAATGATTTATTTAGGTAATATGTACAAAGAACAATATTTTTCAAAAAAAAAAAACTTTGACTTCTAAAATCTATATACTTATTATTAAGAAGACAAATACAGGAGCTCATGTTTTTAGAAGGTTTTTTTCTTTTTCATATGGTTGTCATTTTTCTTTTGACAACATATTATAATATTTATTTAAAGAAAAGTACACAATTTTTTTTTTATTAAAAAGTGATATATACTTAAATTTAGAACATATGAAAAAATTGTATCCAGGTATGTAGAAAGTATGTAGTAAATATAAAATAAAACTTACTTATTTTTTAAATTATTAATTAATTTCAAATTTTTTAAATATGCAAAATTGTAATAGATTTTCATTCTAAAAATTATTCTTAGAAAGTATATAATAACTATAAATTATTTTATATTTAAATATGATTTTGAAAAATATTAATTTTAAAATAACCAAAGAATTACAACTAACAATAAGTTGTAACATTGCAGGTATTTCTACCACTAAGAAAATTTAAAAAACCTAGTAAATCAAAAAGACACCTAAGACACAAGAGGATAAAAGAAGTGAAGGCTAAAAAGCTAAAAAAACACTTAAAAACACTTAAGGACCTCGTATAAGTAAACTTGATAGGAACAATATGTAAAATCCAAATCACAATAGTTTTTTTTTTTATATTTGTATTTCTTTGATTTTATTCAAATTTTATACTAAATTAAACAATACATTACACCAACAATGATATTTGTTTAAAACGCACCGACACTGTAAATATTTTAAAATTCTACACAATCCTCTCATTTATTTAAAATACAACACCCCTTTCAATGTTATAGATCCACTCCCTTAAAATTTTAAAAGGTTTCAATTTTTAGTATAACTTAATATTTGCTTTCTGTCAACGTAAGAAGAATTTTGATGGTTTGTTTTCTATTAATATTAACGACTAATACATCTTAAAGATAATCATGAACTAATCTTCTGAGTTTGTATGTTTATTTTGATAATGTTGGTATTAGAGAACGATTTACAATAAAGAATTATATTAAACAAAACATGTTAAGTGCTAAAAAAAATGTTTCAGTCAAAATATAGTAGTCATACTTTAGTAAAACACTCACAGAAAAATCAACTTACAAGTTCCAATGGTTGCATTTAAGATCATTAAAAGTATAAACTTTTCCATATAATAATAATTAAAGTTTCCAAATGATTCTAAGTAAAGTTAGTGTCGTTCATAAGACATTTTAAATAAAATTTCTAAAGTATTAGATTATGAGATCGTCTACTAAACCACATAAAAAGAATACAAAAAAATCTCTTTTATAAAATATTTACTGTGTGAAATTATTTTTTATACTTAACAAATATATTGATTTTATAAAATTATTTTTTATACTTAAAATATACTCGTTTTTATACCGAGAGAAGATAAATGAATAACTATAAATCACTTTATATATAAATCAAAAGTGAAAATATAATAATTATAATTTTTTTATCAGCAAATATAATAGTTACAATGAAGATTTATTAGTTTAACTCAATAAAAATTGTAAAGAAAGAACAACAAAATCTATGAGAACCTTTACACACCTAGCCTTCGGTTATTGCTTCAAACATCCTGTAAAATTGTTATTTCAAAACGTTCAAAAGTATTTTTAAAATAATATCTAACCTCACCTCTAAAACTAATTTATCTTTCAAATGACTTATACATTAAATAGGATAAATAATTTATTGTGGTATTTAAGAGTACACCACAATTTATTTCTTAAAATATGACTCCATTCTACTATTTTTTTTTATTAGTTTACACTTATATTATATATAATATTATACAGAACCTCCTGCTCATATAATATTTTTATTTTACCATTATTGGAATAATATAATCTTTTTCCATTTTATGACTCCTTTTCCATTTTATAAATAATTTTTTCATCATTCAATGAAATTAACCTCGTCAATAGTTCGAAGTAAACTTTAAGTTTAATTCAACCCCATAAAACCGGCTCATGAGGTGAGGTTTGCATTATTTATATACAATGAATTGTCTTCATCCCTAGTTGATGTGTGATCTTCAACACATTCTCATGTCGAGAGTGACTGCTCGTGGGTGGGATAACATATTATGGGTGGTCTGATAACAGCCGATAGTAGGTGACCTGATAAACCCTCAAACACTCACTAGGATATACTCTAAATGACTCTGATATCATATTTAAAAGTGGACTTTTAAGCCTAACTCAACCCTATCGACCGATTTCATGGGGTTGAGTTAGACTTAAAATTCATTTTTTAATAGTTAACTTATAAATTATGTGTAAAAAAATTATTAATGTGATTGGAAAGAATAAACAAAATGGAGGAGGGTGACTTTAATTCACTATTGTGGCTACCCTAATTTTAATTATGTATTATGATAAAATAAAATGGTGCCATGGTGGATTATAAGATAAGCAACGGTCTACCTGTTCATATGAATCTTCATTTTGCACTGTTTATATCATTTTTCCCTTTGATTTCCGATGTGTAATTGCTGATGACTTCAATCGAACTGCATTGATCTAATTCCCAAACTCACAAATCGTGTGTTTGCCCTTCACAAAGCCATTGTTCTCAGCAAAACAGATCGAATAGTTTGCATCACCATCCACTTACCGTAAGCGATCCACTGCTTCTTCTGCCTTTTCAATTTGTTGAATCTATGATGTGAGCGAGTATCTGCAACATTTACAAATTAGTATAATAATTGCTTTCTTCAATCGCAAATCTGCTTAACCTGTATCCATTTTCAGATCCCTCTGTTTACATTCCCGACGCCGACGTTTTTGCACTGCTTTGATTCAATTTATGAACAGCTTAGATTATGAGAGTAATTAGCTTGCGTGAAGTAGATGTTTTTCTTTGTGTAGTACTATTATATAGTAATTTTTCCATCAACACTGTATGATGTGTGTTAATTTATTTATTTACTTAGTTAATTTGCTGTTAGCTGTGTAAAGGTAAACTGCTCTTCACTTAGATTGGTTTTACACCTTGCAGAACTGCATTTGAGTGACTCATGGAACCAGCTTCAGCTCATTCTTCATCTCAACCTACTCCTCCAGTTTCTAATGCTGAAGAGCAACACTCAACCAAAGTGACTGGACAGATTAACAATGCACATGATTCACCATCATCGTTACCTGCTTCTGGCATGTCATCATGGGCAAGAAATCTGAAATTCCCAGGTCTTGGCCTTGGACCAGCACAACAGGATTCACAGACCGAAAACACAGGCATATCAGCTTTTGCTCGCCTGGCCAGTGGGCTTGGATTGCGAACGCAGTCAAAAGAAACTGCTCCTCCACTCAATTCAGGACCTGAGCAATCTAATTTGATTGAATCCTTCACCAAAGGGTTGATGGACTCTTCCAAGAGTGCAGTAAAAGCTGTCCAGGTCAAAGCACGCCATATTGTCTCACAAAATAAACGTAGATACCAGGTTAGTTGACAACGAAATTTCGCGCCTAGTTTGGTTTTACCTCTTTGACGTCCATTACATGGGTTTAAATTAAATCATATGACTGATTTATGTTATCGTGTCCAAATCTGTTGGTTGAGTCACTTGCATTTGTGTTAGCACATGTACAATACCTGCATCTGCATGATTTGTTTTTGTCATCTCTCCCTCTTCAAATTGTGGTTATAAAAACTGGACCCTTATATTTATATATTTTTCTGTTGATATGTTTTTGCGTTAGGATTATGTAACTATTTATCTGCACTGGCAGCAACTTCCGTTTAAAATTTATTATATGAATAGGCACACCACCTGAATGATACTATTAATGCTGCTGCTAACTGTGCTATTCCCGGTTATATTGCACATGTATCAGTTATAACAAATCTTATAGTATCATTTTTTCTCTCAAAATATACTGATGGACAAGCCATGAAGCAGTCTTTAAAATCATTTAAAAAGAAAACAAAAATCTTTTTATATGGTTTCTACCTCTTGGCATGTTCCTAATTGTTAAAACGTCTTGGTTACTATATAATAGTTGTGTACAACTTTGGTAGCTATTAAAAAGGGATAGAAGTTAGAACTGGTAGTGCGGGCTTGGACTTAAATGGGAGGCCGAAAACAGTAGGGTTTATGTTTGGAGAAACAAGGGTATTAAAGTAGGGGGTGATGTGGCAAAGGATGTAACTGCATGATGTGAGAATTGGGGGGTATTTGAGGACTGAAAGAGAGAGTGACAGGGGAGAACACATTCTGTTATGTGTAGAAGCCCCGATCTGGGGCAGAAGAAGTTCATTCTTTCTGTAACTCTTTTTCATCATCTAATAATAACGATTCTTTTCTTTCGTCTCAACTTCCTATTATTTGTTATTCTGTTGGTCTCTTATAAATTGGTCCAACCTGCGAATTCGTGAGGAAGACCAGCAGATGTCACCAAATAAGATAGAAGCTAAAGTTACAACCTTGGTGGTGGAAGTAACAAAGCTCAAGAACGCCATGCTCATGATTGAGCTGAAGTCTGAGCCCACCATGAAAAGTTGGTGGAGTTTTTGCTTGGCAATAGTGGGATGACAAGTGGTGATGGGTCTGCAACTAGGGGGATGACAGGGTTACATAGTGACCTATTGGATGAATTTCGTCTATCCATCGAGAAGGTAGAGTTGTCAAAGTTGAATTGAGACATCCTGCGGGGTGGATTATTCAAGTTGAGGTGTATTTATATGTGTTGGAAACTCACCTCGATGTGAATGTGAATTTGGTGCAGTTGTATATGGACGGATTTGCCATCCATTTCTTCAAATTTCTGATGAATGAAAACATATGTTTAACTTGGGGACAATTCCATGAAGGTTGCTTTAACTTGGGGACCATTTCTGCTATACTGCCCAAGTCCTTCATCTATCTGATGATCAGTATTTTGGATACTTCATTCATGGTCTAAAAGAGGGAATTAAAAGTCATATACGAAGCAAAAACTTCTGAAAAAAAAAGTGGTATTTTCTGGTAATAAATAGGTATAATAAGAAATTCCATGCTTCACTGGACAAACGCCATTTGAAATTTTGTATAGCAGAAAGCCTCCTATTCTCCATCGCTTCCTTTCAGGAGAAGTTTGAGTTGAAGTTGTTTGCTGAGAGTTGAAAGATAGAGTAGAGGCACTTTGCCAATTAAAGTATCAACTGCAGAGAGTCCAAACCAAAATGAAAAATCAATCGGTCAAGAAGCATTCTTAAAGGAAATTTGAGATAGGAGAATGGGTGCTTTTAAAACTCGGCCACGTTATTGTGGTCAATTTAAAGTGTTGACTAGGATAGGACTAGTAGCATATAAGTTGCGACTGCCTGGAGGAACTAAGATATATTATGTGTCTTTATTAAAGAAAACTGTGGAAGACTATAAAGTAGAAGAGTCCTTCCTTCAGAATTAGCCAGTGATTATGCACTCAGTATAGTACCAGAAGCGGTCCTTGCTCACAGGGTGATCAACAAAGATTGGAATACTGTAAGTCAGGTGCTAATACAACAGCAGGGACAAGGAAAGGAAGAGGCCACCTGGGAGAATGAATTTAGCATGAAAAGCCAATTCCCTGACTTTAGACTTGGGGAGAAGTCTCCTCCTGATGAAGCCCGTATTGATAGGACTGGTAGTGCGAGCTTGGACTTAAATGGAAGGCCCAAAACATGGTATTTCAGGAGCGAAAGAGAGAGTGTCTGGGGAGAACAAATATTGTTATGTGCAGGAACCCCGCTCTATGGCAGAAGTTCACTCTTTCCGTAGTTCTTTTTCATCATCTACTGATAACGAATTTTCTCTCTCAATTTTCTATTCTTCATTGATTTGGTGTTTGGTCTCTAACAAAAAATGGTAATAAAAATACACTAATACACAAAATGTTCCTTATTAGCATGAATCCCATCAAGTTAAATATGCTGGATTTTGATCCCCCATCCCTGCATATTGCTGTTTACCAATCAAATAATTCACGCAATGTACCAAACTTCAGGCATGCTCTGCTTTTCGGTGCACATATGTATAAGAAAAAAGGTCTATAAAACATCTTATAGGAGATTTTTGAAATTCGCTACAATAGTTGCAAGAAGAGCATGTTCTCGAAATGTATTTTCCAAGTATCTTCATCTTAGGTTTATTACCTCCTATTAAAGATCTGTTCTGTCTTCTAACATTCTTAATAACACAAATATTGATTTTCCCACTATTTATAAAGCATCATGAGGGAAATGGTCACTATATTGAATTTGTTTATTGAAGAATCAAATTGGTATTGACTTCTTAGTCAATGCATCATATGTGTAGATGACACTCTCTCTGATACAAGTTAACATTTTTCTACCAAATTTAATGAATTTTGGAAAGAAACATTTGTTTTTTCTTAAAAAATGAGTTACCTTCCATGTTGCTTTCTTTTTGTTGTACTTTAATATTTTAGCTCTTATTCTTTGAAACAGGAAGATGGATTTGATTTGGATATGACATACATTACTGAAAATATAATTGCTATGGGATTTCCGGCTGGTGATTTTAGCTCTGGAATTTTTGGATACATTGAGGTATATTATTGACAGTCAGTCCTTGCTTCTCATTTTCAAGCCAAGCTCAGTTATCATTCAATTTTGTTTTAAGGAGTAACTATGTTTCAGGGGTTCTATCGCAATCACATGGAAGAAGTGATCAACTTTTTTGAAACACATCATAAGGTAACATATTATCTATTGCAGTCCTGGGATCCTATTATCTGCTCATCCATTTCGCACTCAGAATTTAGCAAAGCATTGAGATCTAATTGCTAGTATGAGACTTGAGTAACACATTGGAAGTACGGGATTCTTGTATAGGGTTTATACATACTACTTTTCTTCTGGTTAACAGCCCAGCAACATAGAAGAAAACATTTTATTGGAAAATGTGAACTATATCCCCTGTTAAAGGCATTAAATTAAATCCCTTCACAATTCATATTGTTCAGAATCCATTAGATAGACAAATCCTAACCCTTTGAATAGATAAGATCCTAGCTATCTAATGTAAATACAATAGAATCTGAAAGACATTTGTAAATTATAAGCTTGGTTACTTTTTTAGCTCGTGTACTTGAGTCTGTGCAGTTTTAGTTTCTTGCATTTAGTCATCATATTTTCCTAATTGTTCAAATTAATTCCCCCACCCCAAATTTCATCCATTAACTGATAGAATTTTTACCGAGGTGGTGTAATCTATCATTGATAGGTATAGATTCACAAAGGAAAAAATGTAGAATAATTAAATAAAATGATATTTATTTTATTTTATACATTCTTTGTTATTTACATATTTTAGACACTTTTTTCTTTGCTAATTCATACAAATGAATATGCCACACCTTTATTACATTTCTATTAATCATTGGATAAAATATTGAGCTGAGTTCTTTGAGCAATTAAGAAACTGAGCATGGGGACAAAAATGTAATTAAGCCCAAAATATAAAATAACCCTGCTACATCAATTGGGTTAATGTACAACACCAAACAACCGCCCTACATCTAATTATAATTGACAGGCTCTTGAACTCTTCTACTGCATGTAAATGGATACTGAGTACCTAAAGTTCTAAAAACTCTAACTTCCTCTACAAATTTGTGCAATTACTCATTTTTCTTGTGTCATTAAATGGTTTGCTACAGTTAGTGTCTTCATGCACTTAGTGTTGATAATTTATTAATTATCTTCTCAAAACTTTATTCTTTCGAAACCTTGATGTGCAGGGTAAATACAAAGTATACAATCTTTGTTCAGAAAGGTTATATGATGGATCATTATTCCAGGGGAAGGTGTGATTTTCATCTTTATCTTCACTTTAGTAATCAAACTGATGTACTGGTATTGATGCGTAATAATTTTGACTGTTGCCTATCATTTTTCAGTGTGCTGCACCTGCTCTTTCAGTGCATTTGTTCTTTATGTTCTACTTAAAGTTGGAAATTTGAGTCAACTTGCCAAGAGCTTATGATTGTAAATGTAACTATCTAGAGTTTGGTATTTTTAAATGTTTTAAATGGCTGATGGTAACTCTCTTGCTCCAAAACACTCAAATAGAAAGGAAATGGCATTTTTTTTTTCTTAAATTATGTCATGGGACCTGGTAAAGATAAATAACAATGGAAAAGAAATAAAAAGTATTCTAAATTGTATCCCTTTTACAAATGGACATTCTAAACTTTAATTTAGTCTCAATTTCTAGTAAATTAATATATCTTTCTGTGAACCTTTAATATGTATTGAATACTAAGCCTTCAATAATTTTAATGTAATCAATAAAATACCTTTTATTAAGAAGTTAATTTTAAGTCTAACTTAACCTCATAAACACTCGCTAGGATAGACATGATAAGTCCAACAAACACTCACTAGGATAGACTTGAAATGACTTTGATACCATGTTGAGAAATAGACTTTAAACCTAACTCAACCTCATAAAACTGACTTATAAGGTAAGTTTTGCACCCACTTATAAACAATGAAATGTCCTAATCTTTAGTCGATGTGGGATCTCCAACACTTTTAAAGGAACTTTATGAAATTATTAAAAACAAAACAAAACCATAAGCTTATGTTAGTCGTCCCTCTTATTGGACCCCCCCTTCCTCTCCTATACCTCAAACTATATATTACTACATTCTGAACAGCCACATCCTTTTGTTGGGAAAAGCTTGGAGATATGACTAGGGAATAATGGATTAACGTAAAATAAAACAGGAGTGAAAAAGAAAAAATCTGCTTGTTTCTAAGTTGTCTAACTTTGGTCTTTGATATTGGGTATACTATGACAGTACCTTGCATATCCTCGACAGAAGTATTTAGAAGATCCTATTGACAACTTTTGCAGCTTTCTTACACTCAAATGCAGTCAATTGCCATGCCATTCCCTGAGGAACTCTAGCAACATTTTAGAGTGTCTGACAACTTCACATAGGAACATTAAAATTTTGCATATAAATATGGAGAAATTATTATTGGACTTTTTTTGTTCCTGTTTGGTTTTGCAGATGTCACAATTTCTTATATCAAATTAAATTAGTGTAATATTTTTGTTTGTCCTGTTAACGTACTGGGATTGTTTTCAGGTTGCAACTTTCCCATTTAGTGATCATAATTGCCCTCCTATTCAACTTATAGCATCATTCTGTCTAAGTGCATATTCATGGTTGAAGGAGGATATTCAAAATGTGGTGGTTGTTCATTGTAAAGCTGGTATGGGGAGGACTGGACTGATGATATGTTGTCTTCTTTTGTTTCTAAAGGCAAGTCATGATAATCAACTTCAAAGACTTTGGAATTTTACTTGTGCTCTTCTTCACTCTGAATTTTTCAATTTTTTGACTGTCAATATCATTTTGCAGTTCTTCCCAACTGCAGAAGAAGCCATTGATTACTTTAACCATAAAAGATGTGTAGATGGAAAGGCTCTAGTCCTCCCTAGTCAAATAGTCAGTCAATAATTTTGGTTTATTGCTTTATTAAATATGTGATATATTCTTCCATTTTGGACATATTCCTCTAAAATCATTTATTTCTGTAATTTTTTAGAGATATGTAAAATACTTTGAACGGACTTTAACACAATTCAATGGAGAAGTCCAGCCTGGACGAAGGTAAGATGTAATTTTGTCACAATGTACTAGAATCGAAGAAGGCTCCTCTTAATTTGGACTTTGACAGGTGCATACTTAGAGGGTTCCGGCTTCACAAGTGCCCTTATTGGGTTAGACCATCTATTACAATTTCTGATCATAAGGGTAAGTAGTAAATCTCATTGTTTTCTCTTCATGTCATTCTCAGTAATGTTAGTGTGAATTTCAACACATTTTTTAGCAAAACTAAAATCACTTACACGTTGTTTGGTTGAGAGGATGGGTGAAGATAAAAAAATGTGGTGTGTTCGGTGAGAAAGGAAGAGAAATAATTTTAAAAAAATAGTGGAATGCGTTGTCGTACTATTTATTACCTATTTCTACTTATCTCTTTATCTCTCTCCTCATCTTATCTCTATTTCTCTTCAACCAAACACACCTTTCCTTTCACATTTATTATTCATCTATTTCCATTCTACGTACTTATTTCCATCTAACCTATTTCTCTCCATCTACCCAAAAAAGTATTGGATTCCAAGTTTTGCATGGAGAGAAAAGGAAAAATGTAATGGTACAATTATAAACAAGACATTGTGTGGAGTCAACTAATGCTGTACTTGGTAAAGGAGTAAATGCACGAATGGACATAAATGAGATGACAGCTAAAAATAAGTTCTCAATATTATCTCATAAAGCTAGAAATTTGAACCATTCATCTGACGGTCTGGTTCAGAACTTCAGATGTCCACCTTTAATATGGTTGCACTTTTTAACTTGAAAGTGCCTGTATCTTTTCCCAATTGAATATAAACCAAAGTAATTGACATGTATTTCTACCTCTACAAGAATCTAGTTTGTACTGTACTTTCTCGTGCAAATAGTGAAGTTGTTCTTACGACTGACATTTTAATCTACAAAGCCTGATGTTTTTAACTTATTCCCAGGAGTTCTGTTTGCCACAAAAAACCATCCCAAAACAAAAGATCTATTGGTACATGCTATTTTTTATCCCATCTTTTCTGAATTTTGCTAATATATGGATTTGAATTTGATTACTGAATTTACTTTCTAAACTCACTTGCAGCCAGAAGATTTCTGGATCAGTGCACCGAAGAAAGGAATTGTGGTTTTTGCACTACCAGGAGAACCTGGTCTGACGGAGTTGGTAGGAGACTTCAAAATTCATTTTAATGATAGACATGGAGATTTCTACTGGTTTGTTCAGAAACCTGTTTCTTTCAGCCCCTTTATTTATGTGTTTCGTTCACTTATGAGAATCATCTTTATTTATGTGTTTCGTTCACTTATCAGAATCATTTTGATTATATTGTGACATTTTAGAGTGATTTTGATGTAAAAAAAATTATCAGTGTATATATTCGGTCTTATATTTTTAACATGATGACGTAATATTATATTATGATAATTATTTTCATTCCTACTCCAATCTATATCATAGAATTGTTTTCTTAAAAGATGTGTATGATATACAAATTAACTCTTGATGTAACAAATTCTTCTTGGCAGTTGGATGAATACAACAATGACAGAAAATCGAAAAATTTTAGATGGTTCAGATTTTGATGGGTTCGACAAGGTAAAATATTCACTTCTTTTCAATTTTATTTTGTATGCAGGTTTATCTCAGTATCTTGCTGCAGTCCCTACTTACGTTATTGGTTTATTCTCTGAACCTGATGATAATTTAAACCTTACTATTGCATCCTTCAGAGGAAGATCCCCGCTCCAGGATTCCGGGTGGAAGTTGTCATGATAGACTATAATGGCACCCTACCTGCAAGAACAAAAGCCAATCCCGCCAGCAAAGGATCTGACGGAAACACAACCAGTGCCCTACCTGGTCCAAAACCTACTACTTCTAATTCAACTGAGAGTAAACTCCCAAGAACTGGAGATGATGATGTATTCTCAGACAGTGATGAAGAGGAGAGCCGAGATACACAAAGCAAGAAAGCTGCAACTGAGTACAAATTTATGGCACCTCATCAAGTATCTGAGGGGACAACAGACCATGTAGGGATGTTGACACACACAACGGATCGGTTGTCACTACAGCATGAGGCACGCAGGCAAGACAATTATTCTGAAGAATCAACTGCAGATAAACATCACAAAATTCATACAGGCAATAGCAGCACAAACGTGGGATCTGTAGGGGCAAGTGACATCAAGGCAATTGCAGCAGATGCTTCAGTTTTTTCCTTTGGGGATGAAGACTTTGAGAGTGATTGAAAGGAGGTGGGATGCCGATCCATTTCAATACTATTAAGGAAAGACATTAGTCATTACGGAATTCATTGGTTTCTCCCTATTTGTTGTCAAATGAACTTTCCTCTATTTAATTTTTCACACCTTGTATATTTTTAAGTTATATATTTATGTGATTCTTTTAAGTTTTCTAAGTTATGTGCTACTGTCGACTGGAGAATTCCACAAAAGGTAACAAATACAAATCATATTAGTTTATTGTGAGTTGAAACAAGAAAAAAAAAAGGTAACAAATACAATATACCAATATGGGACATGACCACACCGATGATATATATAATCAACATGACAAATTTTAATCCTATTTAGTTATATCTTATAGAAACAAGCCTAAAAATGATACTAATATTGTATTAAATTTTATATTTTTGTAATTGTAACACGGTTGTATGTGTATATGTATATTGTGAAAAGCGTGAGTATACTTTCATACTCGTAGTACAATGAAACAAGTTTGGAGCAGAAAACATTGGAAGAAAAATGAGTGTATAGGTGGACTGTTTAAGGGGTTTAGGGTTTTTTTAAGTTTATTGATGTTTTTGATATATGCAAGACAATTGAAAAAAAAATTAGGATGATGGATGATGTTGTTGAGGAAGTTGGAGAAGAAAAGTCATCTAAATTCTAATCGATAATGCAACAAATTACAAGATAGTTGGAGAATTGTTAATGAAAAAAAAAGGAAAAAATTGTATTGGACACCTTGTGCAGCACACTTCATTGATTTAATGTTGGAAGATTTAGAGAAGAAAATATGACTTCATAAGACAATAGTCAATAGTAAGAAAATCACAACCTACATCTATTCAAGATCTGGTCTTATCTCCTTGTTACACAAATATACTAAAGGGATAGATCTGGCAAGACCAACCAATACTCGTTTTGCCACTTCTTATTTCACTTTTGGGATGCTTGAATGAAAATAAAGGTCACTTATTAGGATGTTCACATCCAAGAAGAGACAATCTAATCATTTTGTAAAGACTAGAGATAGAGAGTTTGTGGAAAATTTGAAATTGGATAAGAGATTTGAAAAAATATTTTGAATTGCATGAAGGGTGTTATTTCCCTAATTAAGGTGTTCACATGATAGATTCATATAAGAAACCAGTCAACCATGAGATTTATTTATGAAGCGATGAATATAGTTAAACAAAATATACAAAGTCTTTTCAATGGAGTTAGTAAAATGCCATAATAATAACTCATTGTTAATTTGTTTTTTTTAGAAATATAGACTTTTTTTTAAAGATTAATTTATTTGTTTTTATCTTACTTAATTACATTCCCTTTGAGAAACCATTGATAAAAAATGAGACAACTAATTGAATAGTTCATTACATGTTACAAGCTATTACTTCATGTTGTACTATGATGTGGGTTTAAAGCTAATTATGAGGGGAAACACTCAAAACCAAAACTCCATCATAATGGTGAGAGTCATATGATGAACATGTGAAATTACAAAATTTTACTATTAAAGCTTTAAAGAAAGTAAGAATTTAAATTTATGAGATTGCTTTTATAATTATTGTTGAGTGAATAATATGTTGTGTTAACTAATTTTATAATTATTTAGGTTCACATTTAGAAAATAAATCTTTTACGACAAAAGATTATGAATGATGTGGTATTTATGATGGCAAAATCAAAAGACTATAATATTAAAGATTTTGTTTGCTTTTGATGATAAATGGATTAGGAAGGAGAATGAAGTAAATTCAAGTTTAGATGAAGACATCTTAATTGAAGTTAAAGAAAATTAAAGAAAATGAAGATGCTAGCAAAGGTGGTATCGTTGTAGGTGTGAATGATTTGGAAGCTCCTCCTCATAATAATGAGATAATAATGAGGGTCATGTCAGATAACATTAAAGATAATATAGAAGAGAACTAATAAGAAGGATTTCCTTAAATAGTTTGTATTAAACATTTATGGAATTATTAATTGCGTTATGCATGAATATTTTATAAATTATGAACCTACATTTAATTGTGTTAATTATGTATTGAATATAATTTTTCATTTACTAAATTACTAATAATAACTCTTTCAAGTCTATATCAAGTCTACATGAGATACTTGAGTTACGATTTTTAATCCTCTTTTCGATCCTCGAGTCTCAAAACATTGGTGTTTACACAATTTTACAGTATGTGCCTAACGCTTCCCAGTTACCAATCTTCAAAATCAACTTAAATTAAGGGAGAGATGAAACTAAATATTAATTAATGAAAACCACACCAAATACTGCACCTAAGTTGTTTCGTGGAAAGTTAGGGGACTGAATTTTTGGCTTGTTTTCTCTACCATATTAGTTAATGAATAATGTTCATTCAGTCAAAACTCAAAAAAGTAATTGTCATTTCCATCCATATAATACACTGTTTGAGTTCTCATCCCCAACTATATAATACACCGTCCACAAAATAACACATAGCAAATGAGATTTAACACAATTTGTACTGTCTTTTTGGTGAAATATGCAGATTTTATCAAGCACTAGACCGAGTGTTCAGTTTAGAGGCAAACAGAGGAAATAATCTACAACAAATGGAAATGAGACAATCAACGAGGATCATTGACAAATCTAGTTAACAATAGAAATGCTGCTATCAGCTGTTGAAAAGAAAACAAAAAATCATATAACCAACACAGCAAAGACAGGCAATCAACATTAGAACTCATCTTACAAATTGGGGAATGGCAACATGGCAAGAACATGTTTACTACTTTCTTACTAACATCATAAAAAGTTGCTACTAGAGACATTATCAATGTTAGACAACCTTCTGAAGGCACACGATAATAAATTTCTACCAGCCAAAAGGCCCAACCTTGTTCGCAACATTGTCAATCGGGTGTTGTTATTACTTGAAGGAGGCTCAGCCTCCGCCTCAGCTTCTGCCTCAGCCTCTGCCACACCATCATGAGCTCCCCCAACCCCATCACTTCCACTCCCATCCAAAGCTTCAACTTCACTATCATCATAATTAAACGCCAAAGAAACCCTCTGTTCTCGCACCCACTCTACCCCTCTACCAGTAATCTTTCTGCACTTCTTCACCTTAACCTTAACCAAATTGGGACATCCTGAAGCTAGAGCTCCGATCCCAGCATTGGATACAGGGCACCCTTTAATACAAAGCTTCTTGAGTGCAACACACTTATCAGCAATACACTCAATCTCCGCATCACCAACGGTTCCAATCCCACAAAGAGCCAACCTCTCCAAATTCCTGCAATTGCATGCAATCGCCGCCAAGCTTGAGAAAGTAGGGTAAACACCAATCAACACAAGCTCCTGCAAATCAGAACAGTGTTTGCCAATCGCAGCCAAACCATCATCACCAATCCTATTAGTCCTCCACCCATCTATGTGAATCTTCCTCAACAGCCTGCACCTCTCAGCAACCATCGAAAGCCCTATATTGGAGCACTCCGCGGTTTTCACAACGTGCAGAGTCTCCAACCCCAAACACCTGGACACCCCCACAAGTCCCACATCGCTAACTTGAACCTTCTCCAAGTGAATCTCAACCAACCCACCGTTTAAACACCCAACCCTAACCAGAGTATCATCCCAATCCCCCGTACACCCAATCACCTTCAAAGTTCGAAGCTTCTTTGAACTAATCACAAGTGGCGTAAAGCTTTGACCGTTCACGAGCTCCTTCAGGCATATAGATTTCAACGAAGCCGCGGCACCAACCTCCACCTCGGTGATATGGTGGACCCCACGGAGCCGCTTCAACGTCAGATCTTCTAACGTTACGCATCGATCGAGCAGCGCCGCGATTCCCTTCGTGCCGAACATGCACGACGCGCACGATAGCTTCTTCAAGGCCTTGCAGTTATCGCCTACGCCGGCCATTCCAATTTCCGTTACGTCACGGCACCCACGCAGCTTCAAACGCGTGAGGTTCCTGCACCGCATCGAGATCATAATCAAAGCGTCGTCGTTTAAGCTCGCGTACTTCCGGTCTATTCGTAAAGTGAGTTTTGTGACCGCGTCGAAGCGGTCAAATAGGGAGGGAACGAGCTCTTGCAATTCCGGCCGAGCGACAAGCGAGAGGCGGTGCCGCCTCTCTCCGTCCACGCGGCGCCATCTCCGACAGACGTGAGAGCACTCTTTCCTGTCGGCGTTGCTGAGGAAATGGAAGATCACCGCCAAGCAATCGTCGAAAAGACGGATGGTGAGGTCGGGTTCGAAATCGGGAGGATCGCTGCTTGAATGTAACTGAGAAATTTGGTGGCGGTTGAGGTCCGGCGTTGGCGCGGCAGCGGTGGACGGTGACTGTCCCATGGAAAATGTGAGGAGGAAGCGGCGGAGAGGTATTGAAGGATTTAATAGAATGAGAAGCATTGAACTTAAGGAAGGAGGCGCGTGTGGTACACGCGCGACCACGGGGAAGTGGGCGAGATTTGCGTATGGATTCATGCATCAGAGTCAGCCCAGGTACGCCATAGTGGGCTTGCGTGTCTCTGTCATCTTGGACCTGGCCCTTCATCTTTCCTTTTTTTTTTACCCTTTTTTTTATTTTTCATTTTCATACTCCACGTTTAAAAAAAAAATATAAGATAGTAGGAGTTGTTTAATTAAAAAAAATAAGACCATTTATACAATGAATTCATTATTTTGCTTTATATACACTTATATTTCCTTAATTCCATGTGATTTCCAATTCAACATTTTAGGTCAATTTTCTTTTTCCATTCAAACACATGCATTTCACAACTTCTAGTCTTCCCCAAATGGTATATAAGGGAATTTTCTATATTCACTCAGCTTTTCTACACATTATTAAAATTATTCTGAAAAAAAAAAGAACATGAAACAGTCAGAAAACGCGCACATTAATTTATAGTTGGAAGGTCATCTGAATATTCTTAAATAGGAAGAATTTAAAGCCAAATTTGTTATTAAATTGTATTTCTAATGCATTTTTGTTAATAAAAATATTGTTTTGATATAAATTTCATGGTTTTTTAAAATGGAAGAAAATTATTTATGCAAAAAAAAAAAACATTTCAAACATAATCATTATTTTCTCGCATGATTTAACATGCTTTTTGACTAGTCAGCATAAAAACTGTAATAACCACTCATTTATTGGTGGTTAAGGTAGAGTTTTTTGTTTGTTTTTCAATGGTTAGATGAGTAGGGAAGTGATTCTTCATATAAAATAATCTAATTTCTAATCATCAATGACTATGAGTTGAGACTTGGTCACGAAGGGAATGCCAAAAGTTATTTCCCATTTCAATTTCTTTATTTTATATTTTTAAATAAAGTCTAATAAGAGAGTTTCTGTATCATGATAACTTATAACTTTTTTGAGATTTTTAAAAAATTACTACTTTTTCAATGGAATACTTTAGATTCACCGAAAAAATATGAATAAAAACAATAATAGCTGCAAGTAATAACTTTGTAAAAAAAATAAAAAAAAAGTAATTGTTAACTTTAGAAGTTAAACAAAATTACAATTGCAAAAGTTAGAAATTTATATTTTTATAGTATTAAGAAAAAATGATCTAATATTTAAGTACTAATTTAATTAGTGGGGTCAATTTTAGAAGTTGAATTAACAGACAATTGTCAAAATTAGAAACTAAACTAATGTTTTTATAATATTAAGAACCAATTTTTCTGATGCTTATAATTTAATAAGTAATTTAATTAGTCGTGCCAAATTTAGAAGTTAAACTAACTTTTTTCTAATTTTGTGTCAATTTTAGGGAGTTGAACTACTTACAAATGTAGAATTTTTAAATTATTTTTTTTGTAATATTAAGAACTTTTTTATCTCTTGTTTATGATTTTAAAAACTATTTTAATGTATTATTTATCGTCTCTTTCATATCCGAACAATAAACACCCATTGATTTTTTTTTACATCAATTATTTATTTATAATAAAAAAGTATAGTGTAAATTGTATGTTGTCACATAAACCACATTTATGGCTGGCTGGTTTTGAATAAAACATCCCATAAATATGACAAGGGAGAAAGAAAAAACTATAAATATGTTTTTGACAAAAAAAATAATCTATAAGTTTTAAATTAATTTAGGAAAAATTTAAAAATCAGTTTTTAGAAAAATTTAATGTGAAATAAATCATATCTATAATGTTTTTTAATAAAAAATTATCAAAAAGTTATTTAGTTTATTATTTTTATTTTTTTCCAAAAACAGCCGCGAGAAGTTTCTTAAACTTTGTACAATAACTCTGTTTCGATTTTCATTAATCTTAAAATAATAAATTTTACTGTCAGTAACAAACTCTACCTAGCCATTCAGAATTAAGATTCAATTTAATTTAATTTATATATACATAACTATATCACATCTAATGTTGATCAATTGCATGGTGATAAAAAAAATCTTTATCAATGTGTAATAACTTTCATAGCGTGTCTCTTCTTTAACCTACGCTATTTTCTAGATTTCTTGCTACTCCAACTTCTATTCTAAAATTATTTTTCTCAAAATCTTTACAAACTCTGTTTCAGTTTTTATTAAACTTATTATAAATTTTGATTCTAGTGTCATTCATAAAAATATAACTATTTCTTCCAGTAGTATGGTGATGCGAAAACTTTTTATAAAAAAAAAAAAAGTTGGTTTGTTGAATAATTGGTGGAGATTGTTTTTTTGACTTATTTGTTAGTGTTGCATAGTGCAACAGGTTTGGTGGTTTGCGGGTGGAATGAAAATAATGGTGATTTATTATTCTTTCAATTGCATCCAAATGATCCAACACACCACAACAACTTTTCAATCCATTTTGCTAACTATGATCATATATAGCAAGACCATCCATTTCTATTACAAAGTCCCATCCATTTCTATTACCAAGTCTGACTCAAAAGGTTGGGATTTGCAGCCACTTATATATAATGAAAGACTCTAACTTCTAATCGATGTGGGATTTCCAACAATTTCATCTCATCATTTATCATTTTTTTTTCAAAATAATATACTTTTACTCTTTTTTTTTATCTTGAAGAAAATCTATTTAGAACAACCTTGTCGTGATATTTCGTCAAATTCAATTAAGATTGTATCAAAACTCTAAATATGTTATGCTCAAATGATAAAAAATTCATTTACAAGAGTGAATAGTTATACGGTATCAAACTATTTGGAGAGAAATGGCTTTAGAACAACATTTTCATGATAATTATCTATTTTTTCCCTTTTTTTCTAACATATTATTTCATCTAATTAAACACTCACATGAGTAAGATTTAATACCAAATAGTTTTGTTCTAGACTTCAAATTTTACTAGAGTCTTTTATTCAAGCAAGTTGCGTAAGCAGCACCTAGCAAATTATATAACTGGTTCATGAACATGTTTGACAAGAAATTCGTTACCATGTTCATATTTTATTAGTGGAGATTTTTTATTATCAATATTCTAAAAAGTGTTTAATTTTAAATATAATGTAACTCTTTTTTTTTTATTTCATAACTCATACATTCACGATCCTCATAATATCAATAACATACTTATAAGACTGTGATGTGATATAAACATAGCATTTTAAATGAGAAAATATAAATTATTTAAGGTAAACCCATTTCAGTGGTTTGTCATTATTGTTAGCACATAACTGAGTATTGTATTTGTTACTGCAACCGTGATTAAGTAACATTTATATTACCGTTATATGGTTTAATATTATGTTGACTAAGAAAAATATTAGTTAGTGTGTGTAAGTATTGTCACTGTTCTTACTTAGTTGTGATTATTAAGAGAAGAATAGTTACAGAAATAATTAGTATGGTATAGAAGTAACCCATTGTTTTAATTACTCAACGTGAATACTTAAACATTTATATTATTACCATAATATGTTATATTACCGTTAGTAAAAAGATTATCACTGCCACCAATCACATTGTTAATGTCAGTAAATTTTGTCACTTCCAATGTTCACATCTCTCCTTATTACCAGAACAATAATTACTATTTTCATTATTAAATTAATAATTAGTGAAATTCAAACACTTAAACTGTTTCATACAAAAGAAATTAAAATTGATTATTTAAATATAAGTTGCTAAATATCTTATTTTTTATTTATTATTAGTTTGGGTTTTGGCAAACGTAACTCAGTTGAGTTCCAACTCCGAGTAGTATCTGCGTCAGTAAGTAACGTCATGAAATGAAATGTTAAATTGCTTCCTCTTTCTCACACCATAGCCAAAAAACTTTCTATCTTCTTCTTTCATTCTCTTCTTCTTCTTCTTCTTCTTCTTCTTCTTCTTCTTTCAACACCATGTCTCAGCCACCATCACCCTCTTTCCTTCTCTGTCATGAACAACACTCCTCTTTCCAACAGCATTCTCCAACTCTCATCACCACCCCATCTTCTTCACCTTCCATTTTTTCCGACAACCACCTCTTCTCCCAACACGACCACCTTCTCTCTCTACTCTCCAAAGAGACCGCAACGCATTTCACTCCCTCCCCTTCCCACCACGTCGTCCGCTGGATTTCTACACTTTCCCACTTCCACGGTTTCGCTCCTCTCACCACCGTTCTTGCCGTGAACTACTTCTACAGGTTCGTTAACAGAAGAAGCTTTCAGAGCGAAGATAAACCGTGGAGGACTCAACTAGCAGCCGTTGCTTGCGTCTCTCTCGCGGCCAAAGTGGAAGAGACACGAGTGCCGCTTCTTTTGGAGTTGCAAGTACGTTTTCCGACATCGCTGTTTGTTTGCTAAAGTTCCGTTTTTCTTTGTTTCTACTGTTGAACGTGGAAGTGGTTTTGGATTTTGTTTAGGTGGAGGAATCGAAATTTGTGTTTGAAGCGAACACCATACATACAATGGAGCTCCTCGTGCTGTCCACTCTCGAATGGAAAATGAACCCTGTCACCCCAATCTGTTTCTTTCAACACTTTCTCACAAGGCTTGCTTTAAAGCCTCACTTGCACTGGGAATTTCTCTGTGGGTGCCAACATGTTCTTCTCTCTGTCATCGCCGGTAAGTAACAATAATGTTAATAAATAATTATGCCTACATGATATCGCTCAGTACATTCATATTGATATGTGATTAACTTAGTGTGTTTTGTAATATTTATAATTCTTTATTATTTTTCAGATTCAAGGGTTATGAGTTATCTTCCTTCTACATTGGCTGCTGCTATAATGATCCACGTTATTGAAGAGATTGAACCATTGAATGCTAGGGAGTACCGAAATCAGCTTCTTGGTTTACTCAGAAGTAGTGAGGTGTGTCACTTTCTCTTTAATTGTTCCAATCTGCCACAATTTTGAGTTACTGATTGGAAATTTTCGGTGGCTATGTTACAGGAGCAAGTGAATGAGTGCTACAAACTGATGCTGGGACTATTAGTTTGCTGTGAAGGGATTCACCATCCTGGTCAGAGGCGCAAACGTTTCTCGGAGCCAAGTAGCCCTGATGGGGTCATTGATGCATCTTTCTGCTGTGAAAGTTCAAATGATTCATGGTCAGTGGCATCACTTTCTGTGGAGCCAGAGTTTAAAAGGAGGAAAGCTCAGGACCAGCAGATGCGTTTGCCTTCAGTGGATCGAGTGTCTATTGGTGTTCTAAATATTCCTCGTCAATAACTTAGAATCATGGTAGTTTTATTAGGAACCGCAAGAAAATATCTGGCAGTTATGTTATGAGGAGAACTTATGTTGTTAGTTTTTAGATTTGAAAATGAAGCAGAAAGACTCTATTCCTTCACTGTTATTTGAGTGGAACAAGGATCTGATACTGAGTAGCAACATTACATGAATATTAGCTTTACATGTGCAAGTTCAATTATTCCCAATGAGCAACAGTCAAGGGTTTCCCTTGTTTCTTTGTTGTCTTCCATTCTCTCCCTGTTAGTACAGAACAGGAACTCCACATTGAGGTTAACATGCAAACAAAGATGGGTGGAATGTCTTCGGCAATGCATTAGATGAATAAATGAAATTCTAACAAGTCTTCTTTGTATTCCTCCAGGAGATACTCATGGTTTCTTTTATGAATATAAATGAGGAGACCCATTTTTCCAACAAAATACCAACCTATTTATGCGTTCAGTAATCTCAATCTGTTAATATTATGTTTACATGGAACCATTTCCTTTGCCTGAATTAGATTTTAAGATCTTCCGGCTTATGCTCAGAACTCAAAAGCTTTGATTGTAACCCTGGTCAAGAATTGTTGGCATAGTCGAAATTCATGCATGGACAACAAGAACCAAAGAAATGAATATGCATAATTTGGTTATATTTCTGGACATTTGGTCTCAAAGTTGGTCACTAAACCCAGCTTTCAACTCTAGTTCTATTTCATGAATATATATTAACTCATTGTCAATTTGTGGAGGAAAATATTGCAATCAAAAGTTCAACTTTCAATGGTCGTATAGTCAGATCAAACCTTTTTTTCCTGTTCGACATTAAGTATGAACATGGGACTTTGAGCAATTCAGTGTCTGTGGTTGCAAATTTAATGCAAGGTTTGCTGTCACTAACTACCATGTTATAATTGAAAATGCAAGTCCATATTACGAACAGTATGACTTATAACTGAAGGTGCAGCTCCGTATCACTAACACTATGACTGTTGTCTTGTTTAAAAGAGACATCTTCCGGTTAACTGAAAATTGGGAATTGAAATTTCCCCATATGGTTTTGAGCACTTAAAACATCTCTGATAGAAGTAACTTACATAAGTTGCTTTATATATTAAAATTGTAGTTTGTGATTTCTATTGTCATATTGTTGTTAAGAAAGTCAATCCCAATTGTGTTCCAGTGAAAGTCATTTACAATTTTATATTTTTGTAATTTAGACTAAATTGTCTTTATATAATAGTATTTATTATTTTGATGGACAAAATAATATTCTTTTACTTTGAAGGTTGAGATGCTTAGGGAAATAATTAAAATACTTTTTAAGCATCTTGTGAGTGTTCCATGAAGCAACCTAAAGCAACTTCTGAAGATTTCTAATTGAAGGTACTCTTGTCATTATAAAGTAAAGATGCCAAAATAGAAAATGCATTTTGCACGATAACTAAATAATGATAAAGATGGACTCTAGCTGCTATGAGCTTGAATTGGATATAGGTGATGGGTGATGGAGAAGTTTTCAGGAAAGATGAATTCTCTCTGAACTTTTAGGAGTTTTGTCTGACTTTTATGTTTGGAAAGTGATAGAGCCATGCTCATAATATAGGTATTACACAGAAGAAGAGAAAATAGGGACGCAAAAAAGGCAAAATGATCAAAGGGAAGACTGGTCATCATAGGACGAAATATTTGAAAATCACAAACTTTTTGCCTTTGTTACCTCTCTGTCCTGTTCCTTTCCCATTTTTAACTGAGTTATGGTCAGCAATGTGTTGCGGTTGCATCATGCCATAGTTATGGTGCCCAACAATAATTCTATGTGATATCATGAGCCTCCTTCAGATTGAAATTTGCATCATACTTAGTTTGGCAAAAACAAGTCTGCTTGAGATTTTCTATGATACCAGAAAGAAGAAGATTGTGACATGATTGAAGTGTATTTGGGAGGTAGGACAGTGTTATAATTTCGTTAGTAAAGTTGTATGGTGTAGCCAGGGACCACGAGTATGACCAAGGGGTGTGCCAAATTAAAAGGGTTCTTCTGATGTACAACCAAGAGACAGAAGATGTGCACAATGTGATATCTATCTATAGACTAAAGTTGCTACCTAGAAATATAGCATCAAAAGCTAATAAGGAGCCAGCATTCTCCACATGCACGTAATATTAGGTGCGTTGTGGTTTTGGTTAAAAGTGCCAAATTTATGTAAGCCAATTTTGTTTCCGCATAATCTACCTGTTTTAGCTACCATGCTCATATTGGTCTACATGTTTGGTCTAGCCGCTTAATTATGAGGCCATATAAGTTAAATGGAAAGGAGTACCACGAGAAAGAAACACTTTTTTTACAGCAACCTAAACTTTGATTATCAACTCAAGTATTCTTCAATTTTAAACTGAAAATTTCGAAGCCAGTAAGATCTTATTCCTAATATTAGTCTGTTGTAGATCTAATAATGTTTGAATAAATAATTTAAATTAACAAACTTTTCATATCAGAGCTTATACTGTAAGTTTCACTACGTGAAATAGGCTAAAAAAGTAATCATTCTCTAAACCCTTTTTTAGGGACCATGAATGCTTTATTGCATCTTTAACATGCCCTATCACGCAAGAGCCCCTCTAGCTTTGAAGCATAAATAATGCACATGTCCTTCTATCATGCGCTGATATTAAAGTTTTTTATGAAGATAGTGACAGATACATTAGGCAAAAACACGTCAATGATTTTATATTACATCTTTTACAAAAATATAATGCGTATACATAGTGTAGTCTACAACATTTGCTGTTCAATGCGTTACTACATAGATTTTGTCTAATACAACATCTGGGTATGTGCGCATGATACTCCTCAGAACTTATGTAGTTTACATGCCTTGAACGATTATGTCACACATATATCACAGTGATTGGTATTATAAGTAGTTCGAAGTTCAAATAACAGATAAAACTCATTTATGCCTATAGTGAAACGATATATTATATTACACATTTATAATGGAGTGTGAGCATTTATGGAAGATCAGAAACGCACTCAAAGCGTTGTTCATCTTGTCTTGTTAGATATGTGACTGGATAACCAATCTAGCCCTTCATAGAGTCCTTGCCCGGATGTGGCACAGGTTGGTTGGATGTACCTTCAAAAATAAATAAACATTATTAATTCTCACGAAGTTGTTATGTGTAGGGATAATAAGGGGCATGTGATTGTTATATGATAAAAGTTATATGAATCGTTGTAATTAAAAAGTGCAATACCAGCGACGCAGGCGAAGTGAATGTAAACCAAGTTTATCTGTAATTTCTGCAACACTCAAAGCATTAGGAAGGTCTTGCTTATTGGCAAACACCAGAACTGTAGCATCGCGAAGTTCATCCTGAAATGCTCATCATTAAGAACATTATTGCATCGTTTAATTGTCCAAAGGCAAAGCTTGCATGTTTTCATTTGGACTGCACTTTTGATAAAATTTAACCATGGTTCGAAGTCTGCAGGAATTAGAATTACTTGACTATGAAAAATCACTGACCTCACTTAGCATTCTATGCAACTCGTCTCTGGATTCCAAAATTCTTTCTCTATCGTTACTGTCTACCACAAAGATAAGACCTTGTGTGTTCTGAAAGTAGTGTCTCCACAATGGTCGAATCTACGTAGTTTTATAACATGTGCTTGGAATGTTACCATATACTAATGATCCCATAAAAATTATATTTTGGCAAACAAAACTGCAGGATTTCAAATGAAGGTTCATTTTTTAATAAATTAAGATGTGTCCAGAAGATCATAAATACCTTGTCCTGCCCTCCAACATCCCAGACAGTGAAGCTGACATTTTTGTACTCAACAGTCTCCACATTGAAGCCTAAGCCATCCAAGATATATACCCAATTTGAATAATTTCATTTGTCATTCATATTGTAAAAAACCACTCTCTATATATGTGTGTGTGAGTGAGAGAGAGAGAGTATTCAAGGAAATGTGATTAATCCACCTTGCCTTGTACCTTATTTGTGAATGAATATTAAGTAACAGATATCTCAGGAACTTCATATTGAGAGAAATTATTTCAAATAGTCATGTCATTACTGGTACGAATTCAGAAGATTTAAGGAACAGATGGAAAAAAAGCACGGTGACTAGTATGAACCTATTGTGGGTATTGTAGTGACGATTTCTCCAAGTTTAAGTTTATAGAGTATAGTTGTTTTCCCAGCTGCATCAAGACCCACCATGAGGATCCTCATTTCTTTCCTCGCATAAAACAATCTCATTAGCCGTGACACCGTCAAACCCATTGTGGCCTCTGGTTCAATCGAAATTTTGGCTGAAAAAACAACTTGAGTAAAACGTGGAGAATGAAAATAAAACCAAAAATCAAAATAAAACCCTTGAAATTATTTTTCTGATTTTTTTTTTCTTTTGCAAACTGTGATGAAAGAAGAGGAAGGTACTACTACCTCAAAATGATGTATATTTTACAAGCAGAGGAAACTTAAAAATCACTCTGTTGGTCATATATTATATAACCATGTGACCAGAAAATAGCACGAGGCATCAATACTGCACTAATAGAAAGAGGGAATGGAATAGGGTTCGAGTGTAGATAGCTGAAAGAATAAAGTGAATGATGGGCGTGCCATTTGAAACCATGGGTAGAAAAGCGACTTATGATTGTCTCCATGCAAAAGTGATCTTGTGATATGAATTTTCTAGTCCCATCCAGAATTGAGATTCGGATGACACAGTACAGAAGTTACATCAGCGTCAAACCAAAGCAAGGGTTCAGGATTCATGGTTCATGCAAAAGAAATAAACCTCGATTTTCTAAAAAACATACATTCTTATTTTAATGTGCATTTTTTTATGCTGAAATTACTTAAGATGAAAGAGCCAGTTTGTGCATTAAGACGAATTCATTCTCATTCATTCATTTATCATTAGAAATGACTCTGGAATTACACTTAACCTCTTCTTCATTCATGTTAGCAAACTTTAGGCACGAATACCGACAACGAAGGATTCACATGCCCCTTCCATTCGATGATTTGGAAGGGAGCGTAATGCAATGTTCAGCAAGGTGATTATGATAGCTTGTAATTTGACCAGAATTGAAAATATCGTCACAAACTAATGAAAAAAAGCTGAAACTAATGAAAAAAAGCTGAAAATGTAATAGGGCTAACGACCAGAAATTACTTGATGACAACAATTTGTTGATGACAACTGCAAATTCTACAAGGCAAAATATATCTGGCTATATTTTTCATAACTTCACAGAACCATACTAGAACCCCTAATCATTCATTATAATATCCCTGTCAATTCACACAAGAAACAGAACCAAAACAGTTGAACAAGTTGCTAATTGAAATTAACGACGCTTCCCTCATTCCTTAACAAGTCATAAGAGGTGACCCGCTACAGTGAACATCCGAAACATCAGAAAGCCTCTGTCTGGGAGACAACGTTGCGATGCCAGCAGCATCAAAATCAATATTGGAAATATTCTTTCTCTTGTTAGTTTCTGAACTGCTTTTCTCCTCAGAAACCTCAGCGATTGGACTCAACCCCTCTATTTCCTTATGACCAGCAGAAAGTAAGGCTTGAGCTTCAGCCACAGCCGTTCCATCATCATCTGTGGCATATAATATCTTCTGAATCGCCTCAACGATCTGAATCATCATAGACAAATAGACAACAATCAAATCACATATGATCATTACCTATAGTAATACCAGTTATTGGGTTTCAGCAGTCAATAACTAAAAACAATGAAAACACAGTACCGGTGAGTGTTCTATCTCAGGAGTCTGGCACAGTATCTCAATATCTCTCAGTTTTGCGAAGTAGAAGTCCCGTTCTTTCTCAAGACTATCGATGGACAGCTTCAACTCCGTTATCTGCATCAACTTGAACATTAGGGAAATGTATTTTCATCATTCGTTTGATAATTCTTTTGATGTGACAAGAAAAAAAACCTTTTCCTCATAAGCAGGGCCACCTGCAGCAATTGGCGCTCTCGCGACCTTAACAGCCTGATTTGTTGGATTTGCATTTAGAACCTCGGTTCTTCGAGAATTGTGGGAAGACTGAGGTCTCTGCGAAGTAGAACCCTTAGTAGAGGCTTGGGAGTTTGCAGATTTCTTACTCGTTTCTCTTCCTCCTCTGCAAACCTCTCTCCTCTCCAAAGCATTATAACTACAAAAATTTAGCATACAGTATTTTTAATTCAAATAATTTATATCAGAAATACCAAAAACATTGCACTAAATTAAGATAATACGCATGAGAATCAAATTAAGATTAGATTACTTGTTCTGTCCGGAATTCACAGAATCGCAGTATCTTTTCATCCATTGCATGAATTCTAGGTTATCCAGTGGCCTTCCTTTCACGAGCTTGCTGACCTCGATGTACTGTCAAACACAACGAACAATTCAGTAACCGAATTAAAGATCGTCCAAAATTAAAGTAAAACAGAGACGAGATTGAAAGGGGAGATAGGGAGAGTATTACCTTGGTGATTTTGAGTTTGTTAAAGACATCTTGAAGGACCTTGTAGTTCTGAATCATCTCGTACTCGTTCTTGGCATCGAAATTGACTTTGTGCATCGGCACTATCCCAGGATGAGCCGCATCGAGAAGCTGGCAGTGAACAGCGCCGGAACATGCCTGAAAAATTAACGATCCAACGAAATAGATAAACTAAGAAATTATAGAAGACAACCAAATCAAAGTATAAAAAGAATTGGATCAGAAGATAAACCTCTTCGACTTTGGAGAGACTGAGTTGCAGAGTGGAGTTGATCCAAGAAAGAATCTCAGATCTGCCAACGAAGTAAGCCGCATCCATGATTCCAATGTTGGTCGCCATTTCTCTCTCTCTCTCGTTTCTTCTTCTCCTTCTGGATACTCTTTTGTGTACTGTTAACGGCTCTTTCACAAAGAAACAGAGGTGGCATATATATGGACACTGGAGCGGGAGTTTTTCAAATTCAAAATCCCCTGGTTGGTGATTAACGGTCTCAACGCAATCTTAATAAGGAATCAATTCAACGTTCGGCTAAGCCCAATTTTGTGTGGACCGAACTCTTTGTGCTAGGCTTTCTATTCATGCGTAGTGGGCTTTAAAGCAATTTCTTGCGTAGTGGGCTTTAAAGCAATTTCTTGCGTAGTGGGCTTTAAAATAACACTCTAAGCAGGCTTTCATAACAGGCAAGTTCTTCATGCACCATATCAGTTTCAGGCAAATGCTCCCTGCACCCAACACTTTTTAACCTACAGCCAACATAATCTTAAAAATTCCAAAAATACCCTTTATTCCGGAAATAAAAATTCGGAACTGAAAATAATGCATCTGGAAAAATAAATCCGGAAGAGATTTTTGTGTTTCGGATATAAAAATCCGGAAAAAAAAACAAAATTCCATTCAGGATAAAAAAATCCAGAACTGAAAATAATACATTCCAGATAAAATTATCTGGAAGAGATTATTGTGTTCCAAAAAAGGGGGTCCGGAATGTAATTTTATATGTACCCCATTTTTTTAGGGTATTTTCGGGTTTTCCCCTGTGATTTGGTGCAGTAATATCGTGCAGGAAGCAATTGCCTCAGTTTCAACCTGCAACCTATTATCTTTTAAATTTTTTAAAATTGTTAAGGTGCTATTTTACTATTTATTGAACTATACCTGGATTAAGGTGATGATAAAAATACCTAGATTAAGGTAAGGATAAGAGTGAACACATCTTGTTTTATTTTTGGTTAAATTTATATTTGATATGAAATTCCTTTATGAGTTAAAATTATTAGAAGTTAACTACTTATGCATTTATCATCCACTGTAATGTCAATAACACAAATATAAGAAATTTGTGAAATGATACCCACATCTAATTTTCCACGAAAAACTATTATGAAATGTATTCAAGTAATTCATTTTAAATACATGCATATCTAACAATGTTTTTAGTGAGTTTTGATTAACATTGGTATTTTTATTTGAAATATTTTCATCAGTATTATCTTTACCAGTAAGATAGTGACTATCTAAAGAAGTCATTGCAACATTTCCATTACAACTTAATTTGAAAGTCAAGGTAATTTTGTGTGAGAGTTTTCCTACTTATAAATTATTTCAACTACTAACTAGCTTGTCCATTATATTTTAATATATTTTTAATTTTATTTTACCTAACATTACATATTTTAATCTTATAAACATAATTATTATTGAACTAGTTTTTATTATTTGTTGAATTACTACTACTTATTTTTTTTTATATTAAATTCAAATTAAAGCATGTTCAACATTAGAAATTAAAATAAAAAAAATTTCATTACATAATATTAAATAAAAATTACACACAATAAAACTTTACAAAAAAAAATCAATTTAACATTGTTTAAATTAAGAAATATAAAATAAACAAATTTATGAAAAGTAAATAAAAATTACATTTGATTAATAATAATTAGATTATCTTATTTAAATAAAATAACATATTAAAAAGAATATATAACTTTTAAAAATAAATAAACCTATTAATAAATTTAATTGTTTAAAAAGATGAAATTATGTAATAATATATCGTTGTTTAGAAATACAAGTTCCACTGGTATAATAAATCTTATATTATTATATCTCTATTTAATTTTACAATTCTATTGATATTTTATGAAAAAAATTACAATTCAATACCAAACCTGTAAATTACAAGCTTATTAGTTATTTTGTCAAACAAATTCTAAATGTTGTTAGTGTTAGAGATTACAAATATAATTATTGTGGTATCTTCATTAATATTGTTGTTTTTATTATGAATATCACCGAAAAAAACCAACCATGATATCTTACTATCACAACCTTTTGTTCTATAATTAGTTATTACTATTTTCAACATTATTTCTTATTATTAAGATAATTATTACTACTAAAAATCCCTGATTAGATGTGAACGCGGTCTTACCAATGTATAGTTGCAACGGTGGGCTAAGCCCATAATGTGGTGTGGACCGCGTTATAGTTGCAACGGTGGGCTAAGCCCACACCACATTATGGGCTTATTAGAGTAATTTCTAGCGTTATGGGCTTTAAAATAACAATTATTAATTGGGCTTTCATACCATACATCTTCGGCTTTTGCTTCCTACCCCTATCAAATTCCAAACTTTCAGAATTGCCCTATCGTATTTCATTGCATTCTTGAATTGGAAATTCATAATTGAGAAATATTTTCTTGGATTCAAGAATACAAATAATACGTTTTAGAAAAAATATTTTAAAAATAAAATCTGGAAATATTTTAGAAAGACTATTCTGTAAAGTTATTTCGTAAAACCTGATCAAGAAATGTATTATGAGGGTGCAAATTATTCTTAAAATCCAAATCCAAAAATTGTTACAAAACTCAAATTCAGACTACTTTCTCACATGCACCCACACTTCTATTTAAAAATTAAAGAAATATTTTTTATATTTCACGTTAGTTATATTATAGGGTGGAAGTTAGAATTGAACTAAACCTTTCAATTTTTGGTACACCAAACTGCTTATTTCTCTTGAAAATTTTAGCAAAATTTATTTAAACTAACAAATGAAAATTACTCTAAGTATAAAATAGATTAGAATTTATTACATTTTTTTCTCAACTTTACTTTTAGATAAACGATGTACAGACATTGAATTTGATGATGTGTACTTTTGCTAATATATATGTAGTGTAAGGATAGTTTCTATATAAGTTTTATAATTTCATATTTTCCCTTCTAATAAATGCACAGGGCATTGTGAAGAAATGGTTACCATGCCATGAAAAAGTGAGCTGACCTATATTAATAAATTCACGAAAATATTATTTTATAGAAAAAATATATTCCTAACATTAGATGGAAGTACGGTTTCGACTTATAAAAAATTCCCTAAATTATACAAAAATATTAATAACATATTACTTAACACAATTTATGTATATTTCGATAACAATAAATATAATTTTATGGTTTTATTCGAACTTACATGCATGGATTGTTGATGAATCATAATATTAAAAGAAGTGTTCAATTTAGAAAAAACGACATGTTGAGAAAATGGAACAGGTATCAATTCAACTGTGAATTTAAACTTTTATAAAGCATATCAAATCTATACAAATATTACTGAATTAAGAACTAAGTGATATGTACATGGGAAAATATTATGCACCATTCAAAGACATGCTTTCACCTCAGAGGAACCCACAAATGAACCCAGATGAACCACAGAGATGAATCCAGGACGTGAGATGAACAAGCTATACGTAACTCAAGCCCCTACCACAAACTATGATGGCTTACGAATCTCTCCAACCACACTACACTACACTCTCTAATGGCTCGCTTTCTTCGCTTTTCTGTGAATGGAGGAACCACCTTCATGCTTCGTGTTATATAGCCAGCTTCATTCCACACCCACCTACCTCACCCACTGCATTCACTCACCTTTCACACTTTCACACACGGTCAAACGATTCCTGAGATAAGTCAGGAATTTGAAGCTTCCATGTGGCATGCATGCAGGGGCACTGTTCAGCACAAAAGCAAGGACACCAAAGTAACTTACTATGAATGACATGACACTCCCTCTCTTCAGCTCAAATTTCTCTTCATCTTTGGAAAGAATCCAAATTCACTCCCATTTCTCTTTCCTTCCATCCTCACCCGCAACAATTCATGGATCCAAATGGGGTGGTGTTGTGACTTTCGTCGTCGCCAACAGGACCACCCCTAGAAGCAAACAACCCCTAAGTGATATGTACATGGGAAAAATAAATACTTGTAATAAATAGTCATTAATGGTAAACAAACATGGTTTCAAGAAAGATGAATCTGCCAAATATGGTGAGGGATATAAGAGGAAGAAAGGTGGGTAATGAATATAAAGAAGGAACAAGTTAACAGATAGTAGTCATTATCAAATGAAGAATATATATAAAACTGAAGAATATGTATATGCAAAAAAAGGAGTCCAAGAATTATATGGAAATCACATGGTCCTACCAGATTAAAAGGAGGAGGGTGCCTACTAAGTCAAATACTAATGAATAATTTAATAATAAGAGTTTTTGATAAAAAGTTATTTATAAATAAAAAAAATATTATTTCAATGTGAATGATATAGATATGAGTTTCTCAAAATTTTAAATAATTTCTTATATGCATTAAGATAAATTTTTTATAGATTTTATCTGTAGATAGTCTAATCATATGTTTTCCATAGATGAGTGTCATAATTATTATTATTTTTAATTTTATTATTATTATTAGTATTCATGTTCTTAATTTTATTATTGATAATATTATTTTATTAATATTAATAATATATTATTAGAGGAAATCAAACTTATGTGCCATAATTAAATATAGAACATTTAATCACTACAATAGACATTTGTGATCATAACGTCAATAATTTTATATATAATCTCCATATTAATTTAAATTTGATGATGAAACAAAAAGTTATGATAAATGTATTTAAATTGTTTTATATTTCAAATATATGCGGTTGAACTAATTTTTTTAAATAAGTTAGTGAATACTATTTTATTAAGCGTGTAATAAGTCACTCATCATGTCAATGATTATTTCAAGAAGTTTTCCTAAAATTCTAGATATGAACTTTAGTATCAATCATATAAATTTAAATTATTTAAATAAAACTATTTAGATCATCTAATTGAGAAAGTTGATTCTTCATACTTTTACTCATCCAATTATTGACCTTCTCACATGTTGATTATTTTTAACAACTACAACAACATTAATTGTTTCAGTTAGAGCCACTTTAAAATACAAATCAATTAGGTGAACTTAATTAAGTTTGTTAAATAAAACAAAAAGAAAGAAAAGTAAAAAATAACAGGTTTTATTAATAATTTTTTATTTTTTATTCTATTTTTCGTATTTTTTTTTAACTTTATTTTACTTTTTATCCAATTTTCCTTATCATTTTAATTTTCACATTCTTTGATAAAAACAATTAGGTGTGTAAATGTAAGTTTCGGTCCTATTTGGGAACTTCTCGTTACAACACTAAATAATTATACATATATAATAAATATTATATTCACTAAATTATTATATTCTGTAATATTATATTTTAGTCTAATATTAAATTGCAAAATACGTCTAAGTAAAATGTGTGCATGCAATCTCTTCGTATCAATGTGAAAACATAAAAGATAAGAGCCTGGGAAACATAAAAACCTGAAAAAAAACTACACATGTATATATATAGCAAAAAGAAAAAAAAACTATTTTAACACCTTGTATTTTTTTACATATATTTAACAATTATGTATAATAATAAAATATTAAATTAATTTATTTAAGTTAAATATAAATTAAATTCTTACATAAAAAAATTAATAAAAGTAGTTGTTAAATTGAAGTATATTCTTACATAGATCTTACAATTCTTAAGACCAGTCAAAATCCTTCAAACAATTATATGGAATAAGGGATAAGAAACCCTTAGAACCTTAACAAATTAGGGCCCACAACAGCACAACAGCCAACAGCCCGTCCCATCACGTCACTGTCCCGCCAGCGGACCACCACCGCTCTTCACGTCACCGCCGCGCAAAACCGCGCACAGCCGCACCAGAAACCCTCCCCACCGTGCACTGCACTAGTCCCCGTCACACACCGTCGCGTCGCGCGTCACCAAAGGCACACACCGCCGCGTCGCGCGTCGACAGGACCAGGTCTGCTCACTCCGCGCCGCGCCGCCGCAAACTGCGTAGCGAACGACCGCGAACTCCGCAAACTGCAGCACCGTCACCGCCGCAGCAGATCTACAATTCGCGCGTCGCCAGAGGATGTCGTTCCACCATCACAAGACGACCTCGCGTCCTCACGCCTGATCTGCACAGCCCGCGCCGCCGCAGACACCCTACCGCAGCACCCTAGCGCCTCCAGAAACCCTAATCGCAGGAAGAGGGAATGAGGGGTTTGCGAAGCCTTGAGGTCTGGAAACTAGGAGTTGTCAACTATATTGATGCATTGAAACTGCAGGAAAAACTGGCCTTGGATAGAAAGCTTCGTAGGAGATGTGATACTCTTCTGACTTTGCAACACCCCTACATACACTGTTGGCAAAATGCAAACCGTTCACAATTTGTTGCTGAACTTCACTACACACAAAGGGGAGGAGACATTACCTTTCATGGTCCCCACCAAGCCATTTTGTATCCTATAATCGAGTCAACCATGATTGAACTGGCTGCAATGTATGGCGTGAAAGCTTGTCCTGGACAAATTGGTGAGACTGGGGTATGGGTTGGAGAAAGGAAGATAGGTGCTATTGGGATCACTTCTCATGGGATGGCATTTAACATTGATCCTGATTTAAGCTACTTTAGGCACATTGTTCCTTGTGGAATTGCAGATAAAGAAGTAACATCTTTGAGAAGGGAGACAAATGTTGTCCTTCCCGAGGGAGAAATAGTACAGGAACAATTGATTTCATGTTTTGCCAGAATCTTTGGTTATAGAAACCTGATTTGGAAAGAGGATGCTTCAGTATAATTTGATAAAGAAATTGAGTGAGATTCAGTTATTTGAGCTAAGATTGAGGATGATTCAGTATAAATTCTTTCATTCTTTTTCAAATCTTTAAGTTAATACAATTCTTCCTTATCCTTAAAAAAAATTAAAAAAATGAAGTATAACAAATAATGATAGGCAATTCCATGTCTTACACACAAGATCTATCATATTATTCTATTAGTTGATTATTATGAATTCTTTAATGTAAATACATCAGAAACTTTAATATACATTTCATAAAATAGTAAATTTTGAAAGAATCCCTTTCCCTAAAATTTTAGATTTGAGATATTTTACTGCAGAATGTGACGAAGAAATAGGATAAAATTCGACTCTAGCAATTTTGGTGGTATCTTTAATTATCTAATGACCATGTATGTTATTTTAAAGAAAAAGACTTTATTGACACATATTTACCCAATTGGATTTGGTGGAATATGTTTTTCGTTTTCAAGTAGTGTCACAATTTTCTTAACACAATTGTCTTAACTGTTATTTATTATAATTATTTAACCTAGTTTGTTGGTCATAAAGACTGAATGACATAACTTGTTTGATATACACTATTGACGTCTCACGATGAGCGTCAATTGTACATGTATAGACATATATGGACTTAAATACTACCTGAAACTCGATGTAATAATTGTCTTTGATTCTTCGTTCGCTCCTCCTTCGTCCTTTTCAATACTCTTTTATGTTTGGTTGAGAATTAACTTGCAAAAGTTTCTTCGACGATCAAGTAATTACTATATATAAGAGAGTGTATGATTTATTTGATAAATGCATATCTTACTCCAAGAGAATAATTTATTTATAGTGTTTGGTTATGATGGTTATGGACTCTCTTATAATAAGACGAATGTATCAAATATCAGTGTTAATTTATTTTTTGAAAGATTTCTTGATTTTTTGGTTACCTAATTTTGGTAGAATATGTCCCTAATTTTCAGAGTCTATACAAGTGTCTTATTTATTATAACTGCTTTAATTTCTAACTTGATTGGTTGGATATCAAAACCAAATAACATGACTTTTTAGATATCCGTACACGACATAATAGTTTATTTAATCACAATTAAAAGAAAATAAAAAGACACGGAAGTAATGAATTTCTTAAAAAAAATCACGTGTGCAGAGATTTCTCATGGCAGGAAAAAAAAAAAAACAACTAAAAAACCCACTTAAAAGTTGCTTGTTGATATAGATAATTCATTTATCGTAATTAGGGTTTTTAGTATTCCTTGTTGATATCTACTCTTTTCTGTTATATTTGTACATGATTTAGTGAATTATTTTTTAAGTTTTGATGATGTCAAATCAAATTTAATCTCGATCTATATTATATTAGATATTTCCCCACCAAAAATTCCACTTTTTTCTATGAAGGTCTTACAAATTTTCTCCCCCGTTCATTTTTTTTACACTTTAAAAATATCGAGGAATGATTAAATGATAATACTTTAAAAAGTCCTTTTCTTAATTTTCCAAACCACGTACTAAATAAGGTTTTTTAAATGAAATAGCATTAATTTTTTCATACAAGTTTATATTTTTTTTCTTTAAGATGCGTGCTTTACATTAAACGAGAAAAACATTATTAAGAAAGTCCTGATTAAGACAACCAGTTAACATCTGTACATTTTTTACCCACAAAAGAGATAATTTATATTTTAATTTAACAATAAATTAATGATTCTTTCACTAGATGAATTTATTTTAAAACAAAAAAAAATGTATCTAATTATGTACAATACAATTTTAAGTTTCATATTATTTAATATTATTGAACGAATATTTGTAATACAAATTGATACAAAATTTTATCTTAAATCTAAAAATTAATTCAATAACTTAACTTTAATCTCAATCCAGTATCAGATACCCATAAAACCTTATAAATAACATAAAAAAAAATACATTTTTATTATAGTTATCTATTTCATATTAACGCTAATTTAGATATGAAATAACTTTATATATATATACACTATTTATCATGAACCAAAAAAAAAAATCATAAACTAAAATCAATATCAGTTTAGAGGTTAAAAAAGATGAAGAACTTTCTAACTTTTGTAAGTGGAAATTGTAATTTCATTACTAAATAAAACATTAATCGTTAACGAAGTCAATGTCGAATCGAGGACAATTGAATATTGTGTTAACTGCAGAATGTGGATATGTTAGAGCGATTAAAGAAGAATCCTGAAACTCTGGATGTGAAGTTGAATTGAGTTAGTACTTAGTTCATTGATTGCAACTTAGAAGGAACTAAAGAGGTGGAAACTTAACGACATGGTCATATTTTAGAAGAGTTTGGATATGGTTGGTTTCCAAAAGAACAGCCATGGTAATCATAATATTCGAACTTAGAATATTGTCCTTCATACTCTTATGACTACTTTTTTGTTAGTAGTGGTTCTGTTAACAGTTTAAGATAAAACTGAATAATGACCAACTAAGCTCCCAGAATTGAAAGGATGGTGACCCTCCACCAAACCACACCACCTAAGGCAGGGGACACTGGGCTCCACCCTTTGACAAAAGACCCATATTATTGGAGGACCATCATGTCTCTACTTTCTGCATTCCAAATGTTTCTTTAACAGTTTTATCAAAAACGATTCTCAGATCTATTTTCATACATTTTTAACCTATTTAATTCATGTACTAAACATGTTTATTGCATAAAGATACGATGAAGTTTTATGAGTTAATGTCAGCATTTTCTTGTGTGCTGCAACACAACCTTCCATTTTCACTTCCTCTTGTACACACTTTTGCCAGTGTCAATTTTATGAACTATATTAAGAATAGCATTTAATGCTATTTTTACTTTTATAACCCAAATTCTGGGTTGTTCTTTATTTTTGTTTTCTTTGGCCATGCGCCTATAATTAGCTCCACACCCACTAACATGTATGACGTATCAAAAATGATATCTTCATTTTAATATCCACCGTTTCAGTTCCACGGTCTCTATGATGGCCCCTCTTCTTTAAGCAATCATTATATATTTAGGGTTTTCATCCCCTGCTTCAGATTGCATCTTTCATCCACCACAATATCAAATCTTCACAACAAAACTTTTTTATCTATAGCAATAAATATAATTAAGTTTTCGATCTTTTTATTTAGTTTATCAAAGTAAAAAATAAATTGGGTGGGTGTTCTGGTTAGTGTTTATTACTTTTTTATATATATTTTTTGTTTTACAATTTTATATTTTAATCAACTATTCTTGAAATTCAAATAACTATTTACAATTTTTTTCTATTACATATATAATATTTCTGCTTAAGATAATTGTACATTTTTTTATAGTATTTTTTGTTGTTGTGTTTTAGTGTCACGGAGTCAAAGACAGTATTTGCGTTTATGATACTTATATGGAGTAAAAAATAACATTAGTTTCTAAAAGTTTATAATGATACTATTTTAGAAAACTTTGAATAGGTATTTGGAAGTGAAATTTAAAATTAAAAAAGAATATGAGATATAAATAATAGTACTTTCTTACATTTAAAATAAAAACAATAATAACATTTCACTTGAAGAATATATGTAAAATTGGAATTTTTTTATGGAGAAACTAAAAAGAAAAATCTCTTAATAAAAAAAGACTTAAAAGATATCTTCAATGAAGGTCTTAAATTTTAAAACACGTATCTTACAAGAAAAACCACTTAAAAGCATGTTTGTATAATATATATATATATATATATATATATATATTGAAAAATCTTAAAATGGAAGAGATATTAAGAATACAATAAATATTTTAATAATTACTAATTACTTTTTTAGTTATTAAAATATTGGGAAAACTATTTTTGACGTCTTGGTTATTAAAAACATTTTGGTTTTTATAATTAAATTTAACATTGAATAGTAGTTTTAACATCAAAGGTGAGAGAGTAATTAAATGTATATATTTAAAAAATTAAAAGATTAATTACCCAATTCTTAAAATAAAGAAAGGAAAAATAAATGAGTAGTAAAAGTAGAAATACAAAAAAAGGTTTGATGTAATAAAAATTGTAAAATAGAGAAGATTCTTGCATTTTATAGTTAAAGGGAGTGGAAAAAAAAGTAGAAAAGGAAACGTGATAGAGTAAAATATAAGAAGAAGAAAAAGAAGATTGCGGATATCGAGAATGAAGGCGATACTACAACAAAACGATGCCGCATGGGGGCACAGGAGCGCAGTAGGCTTTACGATAGATAGCGGGAATCGTGGGATATGAATACGAGGGTGTCAGACTCACTTATCATCAAACTATTCTACTCTACAAATCCCAAACAACTCTAAAATATTAATATTTTATCTTTTTCGCAGTTAAAAATAAATAAAAACATTAATTACTATATCCATTCCTGTAAAAAGATATTATAACAAAAGGGATCATTTGCATTAAAAATGATTAAGAAAATTGTACCTTCTTTGTATTATTATTTGTTATTATTATTAGAAAATTGCAGATGGAAACAAGTTAATGCAATGCGATGTAGCTGGCAGTGTGGCCCATGACGTTGCCTCCCAAAGGCTTAATTTCATTGACGGTTCCAAACCCGACGCAACAACAGTTTCCAGTTTCCACCAGACAAACCAAACCTCTCTCCACACACACAGACAACCTCAACAAATAATTGTATTGTAGAGACACAAACCATAACCACTTCCTCAGATTCAGGTTCCTAATCAATCACCTTGCCGGTGCGCTAACTTCTAATGTTAACTAAATATCTCCGTACACTGTCCAACCAAAACTTATTAAGATAGATTCGAAATGATTATGATACTTTAAGTCTAACTCAATTCCATAAAATCGACTCAGGAAATAAAGTTTACATTCACTTATATATAATGAAAAGACTATAATTTCTTGTCGACGTGGAATTTCCAACAATATATTAATTAAAGAATTATAAATATTATCACGGTTTAACTTTGACTCATAATCTCTAAATAATAAATTTTGAATAATATCTAACTTTAGACTAACCAGATTTAACCAATGATTGAATTAAACAAATAATAAAATAACAAATTCATGTAATTAACTTGGAAGTAAGAGAGAAAGTGGTTGAGACAGTAAAAAGGAGACATTTTTCTCACATAGTAGTATGGAGTGGAGTGAAAGAAGATATTTGTGAGAAAAAAAAAGTGTAGAGGAGTTAATGGAAGTGTAGAAGAGTTGTGAGAAAAGTGTTGATGTTGAATGAAAATATAGAAAATGGAGAGGACGAAAAATTTAATCACCTAGGAAAACTTAAAAAATGTAAGATTCAAAGAAAGACTAAGTGAAAAAAATTAGTATTCAAAAGTAAATATTCTACATTAATTATGATTATTTTTATAACTCACTAGATGTGTATTTACTTTCTTTTAAAAAATAATAATTAGTTTTATAAAAAAATATTCTTAGACTTATAAAACATATTTTTATAAAATATTTTTTTATAATTTTATAAGGTAATTAATTGATTTAAAAAGAAAATTGTAAAAAAATAAAATAAAATATATATAAAAATGGAATATATTGATGAAAAAAAATCCAGTGAATTGTGTACATTAAAATTATAGTTACAATTTTTGTTACTACTAGTTATAAATGTAATATATATATATATTTCATATCAATTAAAAAGATAAATAATATAAAATGTAAATATAATATTTAAAAAATTATCATCGCTTGTATTTTTATAATAATTTCTTATAAATCAATATTATTTAGTAACATAAATTCACATTAATAAGAACTTAGTAGTTAAGATATGATCCTTAACATTACTATAAGTTTTACCTTATAATTTTTTAAAAAAAAACATTGTCAGAGTAAAATATATTTATTTCTTATTAAAATATTTATGTCATTTTATACCTGTAATTTTATATAATTATATAAAAGAATACAATTAGCTCGATTTTCATTTATTATTATTTTTCTTTAATCTCTGTTTCATTAACTTTCTCTTAAACCAAACATATGATATGTGAAGAAGGGAAAGGGATCCACTCTGTATTTGTTAAAATAAAGGTAATCAATATTGTAGTTTTAGTATTTTTATTATTTACGGCAATAAATTTTCAGAGAGGAAATTAATTTTATAGATATTTTAATAATCTATTACACACTGTTTTTTAATTTTTTTTTAGTCTTGAGGTACTATTTTATGTTATTTTTCATATCTTTATTTTGTCTTAATTTATTTAAAATTTGATTAATTTAAAAAAGCAATTAAAAGGAGTGAGGAATGTAAAAGAAAAAATGATGCGAAAAGCATGTATTGTATAGTTGTAACAAGACCAACTAAAGAATAATATTAAATAAAATACTATTTTGTTAAATTGAATTTGAGTTAAGGGGACGAAAGTTAGTAACTAATAAAAGATGAATTTTTTGTAAGTATGTTTTTTTTTCTTCAAATTTTATGAATGTGGAAAAAAAAAATAGAGAATTCAGATGAAAAACATAATCCAGCATCAAAATTATCAATAATGAAGATCAATGGAATGGAAGGGACCAGAAAATTATAAACAGATAAGACTTCTGATTTATAAATACATTACTTGTATTTTATAATAAAGATTTGATTTGAACTATTAAATACTTAATCAAAACTTAAGTTAAAAGATGGATAAGCACGTGAATTATCATAATTTTTTCAATTATTTTGTTTGAATAATTTAAATTCACGTATTTGATCTCTTTCTCATACTTTTCCAAAATTTATTTACATAAAAAAAAATTATTTACTTCCATCATTACAGACATTTTATCATTGTTTCAGTTTTCTATTTCAATAAATATCTTTATTTTTATAATGTTTGTACATATTCAATTTATAAAAACCTAATACATGTAGAATTTATCATATATGATGGAATTTATCTAAATAAAGTATATTTACCTTTTTCTAATATACTCATAAGATTTTATATATATATATATATATATATATATATAATTGTTAAAGAAAATTTAATGAAAAACAAAATGTTGCGTTACGACATGAATCTAAAAAATGCACAGTGAGTGTTTTAATGGTGGCTAATGACTTTTTAATAATTATAGTCTATCCTTTTTTTTAAATTCATTTTCGTGGAAGAATATTGATGCCCAATAATTTATTGATAGTGATCATTTTAATTTTAAATTTTCCTATTCATTTTGATAAAACAGTTATACTAGATTAAATATTTATTAATGGTAAGTATTTGAAAGTGGTGGTTTCGAACCATAAATATATTTGTCCATTACCATTGAAATAAAAAATTTGATTTCACTTTAAACACCAACTAGTTTTAACCTTCTAAAATGTATTTTATAATTAATTGTTTTTTACTTTAAAAATATAAAAATACAAATTATTTTTTAATTTTAATAAATATATCATCGCATCTTTGTATAATATTTTAAAAAAATTATTTATCATAAGAACTATAATATTAATTTAATTTTTTAATTTTAATAAATAGTTTAATAAATAAAATTTACTTTAAATACAATCATCAAATCAAATAATCCACAACATCTTTATTATCTCAAGTATCACCTCTCAGATAATCTTAGTATATTTCATTGTAAACTAAGATAACTTACATGACTTTTCTCTGGAATCATTATTTTCAGCTCTTCACCCATAGGTATACATATCCTACCCATCATCGTCTCATATTTTTCTATCATAAAATCCTTAGCTTATCTATACTTAACAATTCAATAGTATATTTTAGTTTAATATCCTCTAACTTCTTTTCCTTCATTATTTCAAATAAATCATTACTTAAAATTTCACTCCATTTTCATATCTCTAAAATTATCAATCAATTTAAACTAGTTTCCCTTACATGAACTTGAACAAATGTTCACTAAGAGTTTCAAACCTACCAAATGCTCAAGGGTAACTTAACCTGCATCACAGAGGCCTAATAAAAAAATCTAACTATATTATTTGGACGCTGAGCTTACCGAGATTAACCTTGAAGCTAAAAGAGTCGCATGCAAAGCCTATGTAGAGACAAACCTAACAAGTTCAAATTTTGATTCAAAGAGAAAAGCAAAAATGAATTCACTTTATTAAAGATTTTGATTGACAATCTTGTAATATTCACTAAAAAGAGTCTGATGGCTAATTCTGATTGTCAAACTAATGAGCGAGGAGGTTAGAATCTCACACAAAAAAACAAAAGAAAGGAAAAAATGAACTTTAAAGAGATGGTGATTATTTTAAAATGAAACCTCAATAAATAAATTTCAATTTATATAATTTTTTAATTTTAATGATAAAATATTCCGATATTATTTTAATTGTATATTTTTATCTTTAAGACTACTTTTCTCAAGTCTTATAAATATTATTTAAAAAAAGTAATGTTTTATTTTGGAAACTTACACAATAATTTTTATGGACAATGATCATCTACTCTTCATAAAACTAATATTGTTCGTGTTTTCAACATTTCTTTATTTTAAATAATTTATTTATTATTAATATATATATATATATATATATATATATATATATATATATATATATATATATATATATATATATATATATATATATATATGTGTGTGTGTTTTTTTTTTTATTTTATAATGTTTTGGTGGGTGTGGTTTTG
>Ga0123342_1000187_pt1 | contig 83925 bp, 50 predicted proteins | sample Turbeawhitnodule_FD_89960 | JGI IMG/M metagenome (GOLD analysis project Ga0123342, IMG submission 89960) | Root nodule microbial communities of legume samples collected from Mexico - Turtle bean Mexico white nodule | ecosystem: Host-associated > Plants > Roots > Nodule | place: Mexico: Nepantla... | reverse complement strand
CGTTGTTGTAGAGTTTAATTTTTTATTTTATTCATTCTTAAAAAAATAATTTTTAAACTAAACATTTTAAATTTATTACTTTTTTATTTTTATTTTGTAAAAACACATTTCTTTATTCATTAACTGTATTTCTAACTATTTTAAACATTAAAAATATTTATTTTTTAATGCATTCAAAATTAAAATTATAAAAAAAATAATAATTTATTATTTTTTAATTTACTTTTGAAATGGTGCTAGATAGGGAAATAAAAAATAAAAGGGTGCTAGATAGGGAAATAAAAACAAGAGAGTGCTAGATAAGAAAATAAAAACAAAAGAGTGTTATTTAGGAAAATAAAAGTGTAAATGGTGCTAGATAGAGAATTTATCCAAGAAACCGAGACAAGGGGTAACTTAACATGCTAATGTGACTCTCAAATTTATTTATTTTTTCTGTAAATTTTATATGTAAAAATATAGCTATACGAAATGACGAATGACAATTTTTTGTCACAATTAAAATATAACATTTTTTTTTCGAAAATCATAGAAACGCAATTTAAGGAATCTAACGGATAGATTGTTGTTCCACAATGATTTGTAGCATATTTGACAATGATGTAACCTTGCATGCCATCAATCACTCTCAACTTCAGTCAAAGTTCATCATGCATATAAATCAACATTTTTTTTTTAATTTTCTTTTCTTCTATCATTATTTTTGTTTACGTACATATCGGGTGTACTTTCAACATGACAATTAGACTTGTATTTAATAAATATTTGAAGAATTTTGTTTTACCAAAAGGTTAAAAAATAAGTATGCAGTTTTTTTATTTTTTTTAATTAAATATATTTTTTTATGATTTTATGATTGATTTTTGTTTTTAGTTTAAATTTTAGATATTTTTTATTTTTATAGTAAAAAAATTATATAATAAATTACTGTCAGTTTTTTTATGTAGTTAAAAGAAATTTTATTGTAAATTAAGATGTTAAACTATTTCATGTTGACTCGTTGCATAGGCGGATTTTATAACATTATAATACATTTTACGCTGAAAAATTCATTTGTTACATAAAAATACATTGTTAAAAACTTATACCAATAGTTTTCTTATTATAAGTACTCTAAAATGTAGATTGTGGACAAAAATCAATTTTGCATTATATAAACATATTTAACCCTTTTTTTTATTAAGTTTGAATATAAGTATTTGTTTAGTAGTCTAAAAGAAATCTTAGAAAATAACTAAGTTTGAGTACGAACATGAAGACAACTGAAAATATAAAATAAATAAAAAACATAAATGAAGTGGAGGATTATTTTATAATATTCGTAAGTTTTTGGATAGTATATTTTATAATATTAATATTGTGATAAACATGCTCGAGATTGTGAGAAATGTTGTGGGAAAGAGTATTTAAACTTAGTTGGAATTCCTCCATCCCTCGTTGTAATCTCTAAATATCTTTTCATATTTGGTTTAACATGTTATCATCTTGGGAAAGCTGATCACGATGTCCTTCAACCTCAAAATCTTTATATTCATTTTATGGATTTTCTTCTTGTGATTTTTGTTATAGATCATTGTTATTGGTGTCATGCTGCCACACACTATGACCACATTTTTTTTTCAAATATCTCTCATTCAAAAAATGTAACTAGAGTAATTTTGAGTTAGCCTCCACCCACAAATTGAATCCTACATGAAGAATATATGAGTTATCAAAATATCGTATAAGGTTGAGGTATGACAAATGTTATGGATGATCAATTAATGACAATGTTATGTTTTATGGTTCACATCATGAAGACATCATGTAGTAGTTGTGCGTAGTTACTACTAAGGATTGAAAAATGGTCTAACCCGGTCCGTTTTGGCCCGACCTGCTACTGGTCTGCCTAAGTTATACGAATTAAAATTGATAGTTTGTTTTGTCACACGACGGGCTAACTTACCACTTTTTTTAAAAAATATATTTTTTTTTTAGTTTTTTTTACAAGGAAATGTCAACAGTATAAGAAATTAATTAGGTATGTCCCTGATTTTGTGAATAATATAAAGCGGTGTTACAAATAATCAATGGAGGGAGTATATTATGGAGCAAGAAAGATATATATCTAATCAATTATTATAAGATGTTATATCTTTTGTATAAGGGGCTAACTTAGATCCTGTCATAATTACAGAGTATGTTCTCGGCCACTTAACTGTAACTCTGATGTAATTGAGATTTTTTGCTACTCTCAGGGGTGTTCATATTAATCTTTAACATTGCATACAAAGTTGTTGGGAGGTCCTCCTAGTGTTAGCCAAACTTGAAAAACAATATCACAAATTCAATTGTCCAAGGATAACTTTAATTGTCTAGTCACAATAAACATAAACCATAGTAAAGTTAAAGTCATCAACAACTCAAGTTATTAATCATGTTCCATTTCAGAATTATTAGAAGTACCCTTAGAACAAGTCCCCTTCACTCTTCCATCTTTGTCATTTTCTTCATCGTCTTCAATATCACATGATAATGAAAAAATGTTAGAATATAATTTTTTTTATAAAAGTAAAAAAATTAATTAGATTTAAATTATACAATTACCATAAGAGAGTCCTTAGCCATCAATGAAAGATCTGAAAAATGTTGACTATTACTCTTTCACCATTGAAGAAAATCAATATGTTATGTAAAATCAAGATCTAGAATTGGCTCATCTAAATTTATATCAAATTGATTCCTTCTTGTTTTAGCAGTTGTTGGAGATCCCACATCGACTAGAGATTAGAGTCTTTTATAGTATATAAGTGGGTGCAAACCTCACTCCATGAGCCAGTTTTATGAGGTTGAGTTAGACTTAAAGTTCACTTCTTAATAATAAACACCAATTTGAGTATGAGAACGTAGCTTTCGGAAGCCTATATATAATCCAGTCTAGATTTTTATGTAGATCAAAACAAAAATTTGGATGTCGTCTAGTAATATTAAAATTGTTTACAATATGACTAACATAATTTTAGGTTGATGACTTATTTAAGAGCAATTAATTACTTAAATTTACATTATCTAACTTCTTATTATCAAGTTAAATGATGACCAACACTTTTTACCCCTTCATAGTCTTATAGATATACTAAACACTTTAATTAAGAGTTAAAGATTAGGAAACCGACAAAAATCTTTTATTAATAATATTTTAGATACAATAACTAACCTAACAATATTATTTTAACAAACGAATAAATATATATATAATTAAAAAATTATGTTTGTCAAAATAATTTGTAGTTTTTTTTTATGTTCATACTTACAATAATTAGCTATTTATTTATTTTTGAATATTTTTTTCCACATATCAATGTGTTTTGTCAAATATTTTTAATTGAATGGGCTAGTTTACCATCTTTCAGCTTTTAAGTAGCTTATTAATTTATCTACTAAATTTGTGAGCCACCTATATTAAGATATTGTTAAATATAATTTTAGTAAAAAATATAATATTAACATTTGCACATTGAAAATGTTCCTGCTAGGGAGATGGGACCTAGAGAACTATTGAAGTTTTCTTCTCCTTCCTTCGGTCGGGCAGGAGACTGGGTGATGAACTGCGATTCTTCTCGTCCTCCTGCTTATCCTTCGATACTCAGCACTCGGTCTTCGGGCGAATCACCAGATGGTGGGGGTACCTGCGAAGGCACTCCGACGCTCAAATCAGTAAAGCGGGTGATAGGTGAGCACTAATAATGACATACCTTACTCCTTGGGATGCGTGTTATTTATATTATTCTAATGGGTCTACCTTGTTGGCCCGTTTATCGAGGTGGATACCGCTTAGGGTTGCATTACCTAATTCCTAATGATAGATTAACTTCACTGATGTTGCTTTGAGCGTTAACTATAATAGGGGTCGGCCGACGGCCAAATCATCATGGCATCAGTCGGCCATCGGCCATTTTCCAGTGGTCTTGATTGTCCTGGCCAAGCCTGCAAAGATCTCGGCCTCTCGACCAAGTCTTCTGAGGTGTCGGTCAGGTTACCTTGGTCTCGGTCAAGTGGGCTCGGCCTCGCCCGGTACAGAAAACATATTAAAAGGATGTATTTTTAACACTAACTAAAGCAAATTAATAGAAGAGAATTGTAAACATGTTCTAACAAGGTAAAGAACTCAATAAGATTCACAAACTAACCTTTCAAACATAATTAATCCATTTCAACTCTCAGACTCGTCTTAACAATTTAGATCCTATTTCATTTACAATAATAATAAAAATAATTTTTTTCATAATATACGTCTTTATATATATAAAAAAAAAACTGTGCTGGGAATTACAGTGTGTTTTGAAAATTATTTTTATTATTTTATAATTTAGTTGAGTAGTTTATAAGTTTATTTTATAAAAATAAAAAATATTTAATAAATGAACTTATTTATTTTTTACATTCCCAAACTTTAGTTGTTTGGAGCAATGCTTAACTCATAACTTGTCATATTATTTTTTAGTTATAGCCTAAATTCCCCCTTTACTGCATTCATTAATTTATATTACCTTTTTTTGGCTATACATAATTATTATATTAAACAAAAAGGAAGAGTTGAAAATTTATTATTATAATTACCTATAATATATCTTATCTATTAAAATGTATAAGTATACCCTTCTACATTTTACTAAATATTTTTAATTCAATAAGTTAAATTACATTTTTATTCATATTCAACATTTTAAAAGCATTTTTATAAAAAATATTTATATTTAAAACCAACGAATGCTTAAATTTGTAGTTATTTTTCACTACTTTCTTTTTAACTAGAGATCAAAGGCTGTCAAACAATGAATACACTTTTTTTAGAGGGCCACATATTAAACTTTCGGTAATTTATGAAAACTAATAATAAATAGATTTTAATAATAAATCTAAAACTTAAATCTTTAGTACTCTTAATATTTACCATAGGTATATTAAAGAAAAAAATATATAAATGTATCTTAACTTTTATATATAGATTAGGCTAATATATACGGTACTGGTACGGTCGGTCGATCACCTTTAGTCGGTCAGAATCTCAAATCGTCTGACCATTCACCCACGATAAGAAAGGTCGCATGGTAACATGATGTCAATCGACCAGTGGGTTGACCAAGTCAGTAACGAAACTCCATTAAGGTAAGATATTGTTTACGCGGATTAAAAAACGAATTAAAAAGTGAAAATTCTTTATGTTTGATTCCATTGATTTGCAACGATTTGCAATGAAAGAAAAGCGGGAAATAAACTTTTCCTTCTACAATGCCAAGAAACAATAAGAAAGACATGTGACTTTTTTTAATTACATTTTTATCCTCCTCTACAACAATATAAAAAAACTGTCTAAATATATAATATAAATAAAATAGTATTAAATATTAAATAAATTTATATTATTCAAATATTTAATAATATTATTAATATAAATAAAATAATTATTTATAATAAAAAATAAATTTATATATATTATAATTTAATAAAATATAAATATAAAATAATAGTATTTGTTATATCTAGACATATTATGGATTAATTTTGTTTTAATATATTAAAATTTATTGTGTTTATATTTTGTATGATTTTTACAATTATAAATATTACAATTTTTTTATTTAAAAAAAAAAATTGAAATCTATACAAAATTATATTATATTTTATTTTTTAATTAGTAAGATAAGGATAAATTTGTAAATATATATTTTTAACATTTTAAAAAAATTAAAAAATCTTTTAAATCTATCGTATCACTCATAAACTTTTTCTACAAATCCATCTTATATACCTTAATCCAAACAATCTCACTTTCTTCACATTTTCCTCTTAAATCAATTCAAATTCACTTCCTCAAATTCTCACTCTAATCCAAACAAAACCTTAAAGAGTAGGAAGCTGAGTGTGAAAACGACCGACCGAGAGGTGGAGCAAGCAATCGTTCTTAAACCTCAACATTCGTTCGAGAACATATACACTTTTATGTTATATTTTATTTCTAAAATTATTATTTTTTGTTCCTGCTAGGGAGATGGGACCTAGAGAACTATTGAAGTCTTCTTCTCCTTCCTTCGGTAGGTCACTGGGTGGTGAGCTGGGATTCTCTACGTCCTTCTGCTTCTCCTTCGGCCCTCGACCTCAGCTGAACACCGGATGGTGGGGGTACCTGCGAAGGCACTCTGACACTCAAGTCAGTAAAGCGGGTGGTCAGCTCTCAGGTAGGTGAACAGTAATAAATGACATACATTGCTCATTGGGATGCGCGCTATTTATATTATTGTAATTGGCCTACCTTGTTGGGCCCGTTTATCGAGGTGGATACCCTTAGGGTTGCATTACCTAATTCTTGATGATGGATTAGCTTCACTGATCTCGGTTTGAGCGTTAATTGTAATAGGGTTCGGCCATCGGCCAAGTTCCCATGGTTTGGGTCGGCCATCGGCCAAATCTTTGTGGTCTCGGTCGTCTCGGCTAAGTCTTCTAAGGTCTCGGCCTCTCGGTCGTCTCGGCCAAACCTTCTAAGGTCTCGGCCTCTCGGCCAAGTCTTCTAAGGTCTCAGCCAGGTTCCCCTGGTCTCGGTCATGTAGACCTCGGCCTCGCCCGTACCGATAATTTTTATTTCATAATTTTAATTAGATGACTCATAAATCACTCATTATTTATATTATACAGATATTATTATTATTATTATTATTATTATTATTATTATTATTATCATTTACTTTAAAAAAAATCTGGAATTTCTTGACAGTAGAATGGTGGGGTTGAGTAGGTGACCTAAGAAAAGCGCTTATATTGGCGTAATTTCAGCACCCTAATTAATCACTTTTTTTTTAAAAGATAACATTATTCTCCCGCGGGCCCCGCCACTCAACTTTATTACACTTTTATTTCTCTTTTTTTACGTTGGCCATGCATTATATTATGCATGCCACCTATTATCTACCTCACACACATATTCTTATTCTTTCCGTTTTCAATTTTTTTTTCTTCAAATTAAGATCAATTTTTGTTAAAATAAACGTATTTACTTAGTGTTACCACAAATCTATTGCTCCAAACCTAACTGTTATATGATATAATACTTAGGGTAAACTACATATTTATCAATTTTTGTGGAAGAATGTGATATTGATTATTAAAGACTCTACATCCAAATTAAAGACTCTATTAAAAATACGATCCATTACCAACTTTGACTCTTCCACAGTGGAAAAAAAATGTGGTACAGTTGTGTTACACTTCAAATTTAGTCCAAATATCGTATTAAATATAAATTTGTGATTTAAATGCTTCTCTATCATTTGAAGTATTACAAAATACTACATTGTATATACATGCATTTATGATCCTTCAAAATTTATCATATACTTATGGTTAAATCCTTCAAAATGCACTCAAATCTTATTTATTCGGGATGTAATAGGTAAACAAATTTAAACTTAAATCATATTAACCCACTATAGATAATAAATAAATAAAATCTATTTTTAAAGACAAAAAATAATTAGTTAATATATTTACTAAATTACATATTATATTTATAAAATAGTTTTTAAATTGATATTTAATTAGTTATTAATTTTCATTAACTATAGAAAAACAAAAAATGCGTTAGAGGATCTCTTGTCCCAATCCCTTATATGTTTAAATTCATCCATTCAACTTCCTTTCATTAACATAGATAAAGAAAAAAATTCTAAACAAGCTCTCATTCATGTTATATATCTTGTGCAAAACCCTAACCTATCTAACATGTAGTATATGAATCTCATCTAAGTCTTTCTCATATTTCTCTTTAAATAACAAAACTTTTTTTTATTTTCTTTATTTCCTCTAAAATTTCGTTGGTTAAAAAAACACTATCCATTAAATATACTCTAAAAAAAAACTGATTATATAAGATCAATAACTTTATGATTTTTTTTTTAATTTCGATGATATAATCTTAGATACTATTTATATATAAAACCTTCCAACAAAACTTTATGGAAACAAAATTATACCCACTAAGTCCTGAAGTTTTTGAACCGTCACAAATTCCTGCTTCTTTTATCTGTGCCACTCCTCCCCACTAAATCTATTTTTGATTTTTTTTTTACATTTAATAATCAACAATGTTGTTATTTTAGTTCCCAAGTTAAAATAATTTCATAAAAAAATGCTGTTATTTTAGTTCCCAAGTATTCAATTCGTTGGAAACTTATTTTCATAATTATAATTAATGTTTTTTAATTGACTTATTGTGTTTTTAAAATTGTTAATATCTAAAAATTGATTGAAAGAATTTAAAAATAAGCAAAATAACCCATTCCAAATATGAAGTAAACCACGTTCTTTATCGCAGTTGATGGTTTTCTAACTTCCTTCTACAAAATAAACTGTCTCTCCTATCTTTGAAAAACAAAATTAAATTAGTTTATATTTTTTTTATCATTGTAACATTTAAAAACTGACAATTAACTATCATCTATAATATAAATTTATTAAAAATAATATATATAATTTATAGCAATGAGAATTCTCTCTTTAATATATACAAATTATTTTTCTATTTTACTCTTAACAATATTTTCAAGTTATAATAAAAAATTTACAAGAACAGAGAATAATTGAAATATTTTTTAAGGAAATTAAGAGATAATGAAATAAAGGATAAAAAATACAAAAATATATTTATATTACATCATAAATTTAATACAAAATATAATAAATAATATATTTAATTATCTTGTTTTCATTATATATATATATATATATTTATTTATTTATTACATCATAAATTTAATACAAAATATAATAAATAATATATTTAATTATCTTGTTTTCATTATATATATATATATATATATATATATATATATATATATATTTATAAAATGTAACATCAACACTAGTTAAGTTAATGATAAATGGTTTCATAAAAAAAGGTTGATGATAAATACACTTATTTATTTTGAAAGAATCATGCACAATATATTCTTTTATTTTCTTTTAGAAAATGATTATGTATTAATAGTATAACAATTTTCTACTATCATTGTTTAAAAATATTGGTCTATAAATTTTTAACTCTCTTAATAATTATTTTTACAACGGTATTATCTGAAATTTCCAGTTAATTTAAAAATAATTGAAGTTAGTAACAGCACATAGTTATTAATTTTAAAATACTAAAATAAACAAAGGAGTTATCATCATGCATATGCGACTTTTGGTGTTGAGAATCTTCTATATATTCTCAACTAGACAACTTTTCCAACAATAATAAGTTTCTAAAAAATCTAAAAGATTATAAAACGTTTTCATATCCCTTACTATTTAATTTTTTAAGAACAATATACTCATTGGCAATTATTATACTAAAGTTTAATACCTTTATATTTAATTATTTCGAAAAGTTTATTCTTATCTGCCCAACACAAAAAAATTTATTCTTAAAAACCTATTTTTATGTTAATATTATTTTTTAAAATATATTATTAAAAAGTGTACTTTTAACTTTTTTCTATAAAACCAGTGTATATGATAAATATGATAAGGGATTGTATTATAAAATATTATTATTTTTAAAACTTTTTATATATTTTTTTTTACATTAAAATTCAATTTTTTAACTGTATGAGACTATATATTTATAAGTCATATAATAATGACCTAACGGATGACTTAACAAATCCAACAAATTTTCAATAACATAAATTTTAAATAATTAAAAAACTTTAAAAATCAATTTATAAAATAAAATTACATAAATGAATAAATTTAAAAAGTCTTTCTATGAGAATATGTTATTCTTCTTGATCCAATCCAAGGAAGAAAAATTAAAACAGAAATAAACTTGCACATGAAACTTGAATACAACTTTAAAACTCCACTAAGTAGATGAAATCTTTTATGATTTAGCATTATTATTGAACCTTTGATGTAAAGAAGAAGAAACTAGAAAGAACACTTGCAAAAGAATGCACCCAACTTTGAACATCCACATATCTAATGATTTTGTCCATTCACCCCAACATAAAATAATTATTTTCATCCATTATGCTTTGTGTTCTGTGAACTATTTAATGTTTATATATATATATATATATATATATATATATATATATATATAAAAAACTGTTTTTTCGTGGGTAGAAATTAAAATATTCATTTAGTACATGCACTCAAAATACTAGCAGTTTCTGCCACTGCATGCCCATGCTCATTTCTAGGAGAAGATTTGATTGGCTAGTTCAACATGATCACTATTTTTTATTGGGAAGGATACACATTAATTGTATATTTAATATCTTTATAAAATATAAGTTTGATTGAAAGTTCCTAAATAAATGTAATATATAACTTATATATATAAAGTTTTTTTTTTAATTTTAAACACAAAACCAATATAATATATATTATAATATTCAAAGGTGAGATAGTAAAAATATACATTTTACAAAAATATTATTTAAATGTATTATAATTAGAGGTGACAATGAATTGGAACATCTATTTAAATTTTTTTCTTAATAGTCATTGTTTGGATATTAGTAGTCATGATTGGTTTATAATGGCGTCATTTAATTTCTTTTAATATTTCAGTCAATAATTAGATAACTATTTTTTTAAAACACAAAAATCATACAAATAAAGTATAGTCTCTTTTAATATATGTAATATAAAAAGTAAATTTTATCAGACAAATAGTTAAAAAAAGTAAGTACTTACTACACATTTTATAATATTAAATCATATTTTTTTTAAAACTATGTTATCATAGAAAAGAAATGAATTATTGGCCCTCAAATGAAGCTATTCTACCTTATATTGGTATAATATAATATATTAATACATAGGAAACAAATTTATGAAGAGATTCCTCCATGATATCCCCTTTCATCCACACAAAAGCGTAGAGTTGTGGACCTTTACCATTTCGTGTAGCCAGCTATTTAGGGTTTGTCTTCACTTGTTTTTATCTTTTGTTAAAGCTGAATATCTCCACAAAATTGACCCATGATCTAAATTACTGGCACAGAAAATGTAAAAGTGAAGAACAATGAATGAAGATAGCAAAAACCAAACACTCATAACATAGCTCTGTAATTATGTATTTATAGTTCCACAGATAATACTTTTTCTAAAATATGTGTACAGTTTTTTTAAGAGTGAAGGATGGGCATGCTGCATAATTTCTTGGATGCTGTTCTGCTCAATATCTGTGCTTTGGAAAAAGACACATTTCATGTATTTTTATATTAACAAAAATAATATAATTAAATACTAGTTAGTGTTTTGCAGAAACAATGGGAAAGGATGATAGAATAAAAGAGAGAAGAACAACTAAATAATATAAACAATAATAATACAGTGGAAGAAGAATATAATAGTTTGGAAGGATAGTAATAAAAGTAAAATACATCATATTTTGTTCATATCAAAGCTTCACATCTCCCTAAATGAAAAATACGATTTCATTATCTAAACATATATTTTTTTATCAATTTGTATAAAAAGCATTTTTTTTTTAAAATAATGCATGTATTGGAATTAAATTATGATTGAAGAAAATATTATCATTAATTGGAATACTTTGTCAATCTTTTATGTTTCTCATTTCATACAATAATAGAAGCCCATAAACCTTTTAATGATATACTTTTGATAATAGATAAAAAAAACACATATAAAAGAGACAGGACAAAAAGTATAAATATTTATTATTCTAAAAGTAAATTGCACTCACATTTATTAATTTTTACACTAACATCCTCTAATTGTTTAAAAAGCTCTCCACTAATATTTCTTATATAGTATACTAATCTCGCTTAATTATTTTTGAAAAAGAAAAGATCATGCTCTTGCAAAGAAGGTTAGCTATTTACAATCTCAAGAAATGTATTTGTTAATTTACTGTTGTTTTAATAAAGAATAAAAAATTGTGAGAAATTAAGAATTATAGAAATGAGAGATAAATTTATTAATATTATATGAATATATTTGAAGTAAAAAAGTGGAGAAAGGAGAGGTAACGGCACAGAAGACCAGGGAGAGAAGAGTGAATGGCAGAAAGGTAAATGAAGCGAAAAAGAGTGTCTTTTTAAGAAACACCCAACGTTATTATAAATCCAACATCACTCGCACATTTGGTCTGACAGTGCCTCTGCAGAATTCATTCAGTGGTAGTCTCTTGATGAAATGGGTTCCTTTTTCACCTTGTTCACATTCTCCGTCTTGCTTGTGGCACAATGCTGCTGGTGTCTAACATCACCCAAGAAGACATACATAGTTCACATGAAACACCGCAACAAGCCTGCAATCTATCCCACTCACACGGACTGGTACAGTGCAAATCTTCAATCTTTCACCACTGATTCCGATCCCTTGCTTTACACCTACACTGATGCCTACAACGGATTTGCGGCGTCGCTGGCCGAGGACCAGGCGCAGGAGCTTCTCAGATCCGAGGATGTTCTCGGAGTGTACGAGGAGACGGTCTACCAACTGCACACCACGCGTACGCCGCAGTTTTTGGGGCTCGATAGAGAGACGGGGCTGTGGGAGGGTCACACCACGCAGGACCTCAACCTAGCGTCGCACGACGTCATCGTGGGGGTTCTAGACACCGGAGTGTGGCCCGAATCTCCCAGCTTCGCCGACGCCGAGATGCCTGAGATTCCGGCACGGTGGCGCGGCGAGTGCGAGGCTGGTCCAGATTTCTCGCCGAGCGTGTGCAACAAGAAACTCATCGGCGCGAGGAGCTTCTCGCGAGGGTTCCACATGGCCTCTGGGAGTGGGGCCAGGGAGAAGGAGCCGGCATCGCCGCGCGACAAGGACGGGCACGGTACCCACACGGCGAGTACCGCTGCGGGGTCGCACGTGGGGAACGCGAGTCTCCTCGGGTACGCTAGTGGGACCGCACGTGGGATGGCGCCGACCGCGCGTGTCGCGGTTTACAAAGTCTGCTGGACCGACGGCTGCTTCGCGTCGGACATTCTCGCGGGGATGGACAACGCGATTCAGGACGGCGTCGACGTGCTCTCGCTCTCACTCGGCGGCGGCTCCGCGCCGTACTTTCACGACACCATTGCTGTGGGCGCGTTCGCGGCGGTGGCAAGGGGGATCTTCGTTTCCTGCTCCGCCGGGAACAGCGGCCCCGAGAAAGCCACGCTTGCAAACGTTGCACCCTGGATAATGACCGTTGGTGCTGGAACATTAGACCGTGATTTCCCCGCCTTCGCCTTGCTCGGTAACAAAAAACGATACTCCGGGGTTTCGCTTTACAGCGGAACCGGAATGGGTAACAAGCCGGTGGGGTTGGTTTATATCAAAGGGTTGAACCAGTCCGGGAGCATATGCATGCCCGGTTCACTCGACCCGGGTTTGGTTCGTGGAAAGGTGGTGGTTTGCGATAGAGGTATTAATGCGCGCGTGGAGAAGGGTAAGGTGGTGCGTGACGCAGGTGGGGTGGGGATGATTCTGGCGAACACAGAAGCGAGTGGGGAGGAGTTAGTAGCGGACAGTCACCTTCTACCGGCTCTGGCGGTGGGGAGAATCGTGGGGGATGAGATCAGGAAATACGCTTCTTCAGATCCTAATCCAACGGCAGTTCTCGGTTTCCGCGGAACGGTTTTGAACGTTAGACCTTCACCAGTGGTGGCAGCGTTCAGTTCGAGAGGGCCCAACATGGTGACCAGACAGATTCTGAAACCGGATGTTATTGGGCCAGGCGTTAACATCTTAGCCGGGTGGTCCGAATCTATTGGGCCCTCCGGTTTACCTGATGACACGCGGAAGACACAGTTCAACATTGTGTCAGGTATGTTTTGTTTCTCTCTCAATGTTTGTTTGCCATATATTGGATTGGGTGCCATGGTTGTAAAATTGTTGTATTCATAACAGGTACGTCCATGTCTTGTCCACACATAAGTGGGTTGGCTGCGTTGTTGAAAGCGGCGCATCCAGAATGGAGTCCCAGCGCCATTAAATCTGCACTCATGACCACAGCCTACGTTCACGACAACACCAAGTCCCCACTTCGCGACGCCGCAGGTGGTGCCTTTTCCACGCCCTGGGCTCACGGTGCGGGCCACGTTAACCCACACCGGGCCCTTTCTCCTGGGCTTGTCTACGATGCCTCCATCACTGACTACATTAAGTTCCTCTGCTCCTTGGACTACACCCCTGAACACATTCAACTCATTGTGAAGCGCCACGCTGTTAATTGCACCAGAAAATTTTCTGACCCTGGCCAATTGAACTACCCCTCCTTCTCCATCCACTTCGGAGGCAAGAGGGTGGTGAGGTACACGCGCACCCTGACCAACGTGGGCGAGGCTGGCTCTGTTTACGATGTCACCGTTGATGCGCCTTCCACGGTGGAGGTGACGGTGAGGCCCGCCAGGCTTGTGTTTGGGAAATTGGGGGAAAGGAAGAGGTACACGGTGACCTTTGTGTCGAAGAAGAGTGGCGGTGATTCCGGCAGGTATGGGTTCGGAAGCATTATGTGGAGCAACGCGCAGCACCAAGTGAGAAGCCCAGTTGCTTTTTCTTGGACTCTGTTGTGAGTCTCTTCTGGTCTCGGTGGATTTGATTCTTACAGCACACAGCCATTGTTTGAACTCCAATAACAAACGTACATGCTGGTGATTAATTAAGGGTTTTGTTGTTTTCAGCCAACACTGTAACATTATTTAGTTTGGACATTTGATTTAGAAGGTTGTGTATTTGTTTTACTTGTGGGACAAAAAAGAGAGTTGAGATTGTGTTACAAAGCTAGTGCGTTGATTGTGTGTATAAAGTAAACACTGGCTACGCCAATTATCCTTAAGAATCAGACTTCAGTTTACTCCCCAAATTTCAGTCTTCTGTATTTCACAAAGTGCATGAGTCAACATATTCAATTTTTCTGAAGACAAATTAGTATTTTGAAAAATAAAAAACATATTTTCTGGTTCTTCATTTCCTGAATTGGAATAGGTTATTTCCTTTTTGTTGTTCTTTTGTTGTCTTTCATCCATGGGTGGGTGCATTAAGTAGACGAGTGAAGATGTTATCAAATTGTGTCCTTTATGAGTTATAACATGACCATAAATTAAAATGTGTTGTTATTTGAAAATGTGTGGTAACGATTTTGAGCCCTTGAGCAGATCTAGGGTGTGGAAGGAAAAGATAGTTCATGTGTTGTTGACAGTTGGAAAGAAAAGATAGGACATGACGATCACATTTCTTCAATCACCAGATGTTAAAGCGTGGAAAAAAGAGGGTAATATTCCTGATTTCAAAGGGGATTTTAATAACAATTCTTTAAGCAAATTCCAATCGATGAAGGAGGCAATGAGCACAAAAACCTTTGGGCCGTTAATTCATTTTTAGTCATGCTCTGTTTTCCCAACTCCCCTTCATTATCCCTCTTCTTACTTTTCTTTCATCGCACATTCCTCAAACTTTATTTTTCAAACTATCAATATGCTTAATTTATTTCTTTACCAACTAGTAAATTAAATTTTTTAGACCTAAGTATGTTTTTAATCTTCTAATTAAAAGATTTTTTGTTCTCAAATTAAAAACTATTCTTTTATTCTTTAATAGTTCAAAATGTTTTTCTCCTTAGAATTAGACAACACTAGGGAGTGCTACATGGTGTTTGGTGTTAGAAGTGGTGTTTTGAATTCAAGCATCTATAAAAATTCTTAAATAGCACAACCCTTCTGAGACTTAACTTGGAACTCGTCTTTTTCTCCAACTTTTTCTAGTTTTCTTCATTTTTAAAATCACATTCTTCCTCGGCTACTTCAAACGTGATCATATTTTCCTACAAATAATTCATCCATGCAAGTGTCATACTTGAATGTGTATCCGTGCATTCACAATCATCATGAATGACTCTAATACACTATTTTGATCCAGGTGATTTACTATTCACCAGATGGAAAAACAAATTATTTCTGTTTGGATCCCTTGATTATCACGGAATAGATGGCAAGAAAAGGTAAATAAACTTGTTTTTGACATCCCCAATTATGTAAGATAATTTGCAAAGACACATCGAACAAATGTCTTGCTTTTACTATGTTACCCTTTGTGGTATCAAAATTTTCATGCCATGCAAGAGTAAAGATTTTCATGCACAAAATTCTCCATGCAACAGAGATTCCTGAGTGCATTGACTATGCATTGGTTGGTTTGACTATGGTGGTTGATAGAGTTAATGGAGTGATAAATAATGGAGGGGAGTGAGGACAAGTGAATTCTGAATGCTGTGAGTTAAGGGAGAAGGTGAGTTGTGAATGTTGTGAGGAGTTTATTCTTGCTTAAGAAGTGCTTGATGGTGTGCGGTGGTCGTCAGTGTGGTGTTTGGTTGTTGGTGGTGGTCGACGTTGGGTTGTTTGCTTTTGCATGATGATTTCGTCATATCTCAAGTAAGAACTATGCATTCGGATAATCACATGATCAATGTTGAGCAGATGCAAATCGATTGTGAATTGTTTTTCACACACTATCGATGTTGCCTCATCCATAATCGATTTTGGCGCGTAGGGATAATCGATTATCCTACACAAAAAATAGATTATTTCTCTCTTTCTTTGGTGGAAATCGGTTTTCTGCTTTGTTTTTTTTACGTGTTAACGACTTTCAATTTAATTTATGTATACGTATTGGATTTAGGGTTTCATATATATATATATATATATATATATATATAAATTAATGAACCTATTTTAATAATTTTGTATGCGAAGAATATGAATGATTTTTATATGTGCATCAATGTCAATCAAGATGAAATGTTATATGTTTAAAACTATAGACGAGTGGAAATGATTAACCCCATTTTCAATTTTCTTAATTAAAATGTTTACTAATTTACTTTGTTTTTAATTAATATTCATGCAAATTCTTGACAATATCAAATGAAATTATTGTACATATATTTGTATACTTAGTGATGTTACTGTTAGAATTTTAAACAAAAATTCCTTATGAGTTCAATATCCTTTTTTAGGAACACATTATTACTTCTAACTTGGGTAAAAAAAAATCATAAAAGAACTTAAAATTTATTTAAGCCAAGATCTTCTTATCACTAGAAATAAAAAAAATATTCCATGCCAAGAAAAATTAAAAGAACAAATGAATATTTATTCTTATATTACAGATTTAGACTCCACAACATCTTTTTCACTATTGTATCTTCATTTCACATGTAATAATATCTGCAAGTTCAAAATAAAGTATCAAAATTCTTGCAACCCTAATTGCTTCTGGAAAATATACATTTACTTCTATTATCACATAAAATAACATTTCTTTGCAATTTCATAAAAGTGACACTATGAATACATTTTTTTAATAATTTTATACTTTAATACGAAAAAAAATCATAATTTTAAAAACTAAAAATATATTAAATTTGAATTGCTTTTTAATTTAAATTATTGCATATTTTAATTATTAATTTTTTTTGATAGAATATTTCAATTAGCACATAATACAACATTTTACTTTAGTATTAAAACTTTTAATAATTACAAAATATTAGTTTAATATTTTATCGTCAATGTTGATCGAGATTACCCATTATCACAATTTATTCAAGTGACATGTAATGTTATTTTTATTTTTAACTTTGTTGGCCAAACATTAGAAAAATAACAATATTGTATGAATAAATTGGTAAGATGAAAAATCTATAGCCACATACGTATTCTCTAAATTTATCCAAATGTTGGAGTATCTGAAAACAATCACTATTGGCCACGTCTCCACGCGTCGCATACTCTGTCCACCACGTGTCACCAGCACAAACAGACAACTATGTCGTAAGATGCTACATTTGTATGGGTCCTAAAGTCAACGAAATACGATTATATAATTAAATTAAATTTTACTAAGCAACAGTTATATTTATCAACACGTTCCAAATTTGCATTAATATTTCATTACCTTATAGCCAAATCCATTAAGCTATACACTCTTTAGTCTTTCGATAATCCAAAATGTATTATTGAGATACTTGTTGAAAATTTGATAGGTCTTTTATGTTACTTTTGCGTATGAACACTCAAGCCTAACTCAAAAAACATTATCTGATGATTATTTATCTGTTCAATAGTTTGTATTTAAATAATTTATTATTAAGAAATTGATAAATATTGGAAATTTAAGCTTTTTAGAGTTAACCAAAAGCAAATAAAATGCTTTGTCGGAGATGTTGTAAGATGTTTCAACAAGTATAACCATTTTTTTTATGAAGCATGGAATCATATATCTAGGTATCCAACGTGCTTTTGTCAATGTTTTCTCCATCAAAGCATAAGATTCGTACGTATATTTCAAAATTTCAAATATTCCTCCTTGAATTTCAGGTTTGATAATAGCTCTACGAAATTCAAAACCTTGCGAACAGTCTTTTGAAAACCACTATCTACCTTATGTTTTGTCAACATTCTGAGAGACTTCTCTGATAGAAATCTGAAGGTTTTGCATTGGAAGGTTGAAAACCCCATATGGAAATTCAATCAACCATAACTAAAAGAGCATTCTAACACGCCAACGCATGCTATCAATTGAGCTAATTGTCACAGAAGAGAGAGAGAGAAAGAGAGAAAGAGAAAAGGGTTTTAAGCAATTATCCACATGTGAACATCCACAAGCAAGTAACGTGAACCAATAATATGCCTTGTAATATTCTTGTATTGTATCTCCTATACGTCAAAACTTGCCAAACCTATAAAGGGTAAGCCAAAGAAGTCTAGTTACACAAGTGAGGAAAACCTTGTTTTCATTTATTAATATACTATTTCTTGCAATGATAGGCCCCATGCTTTGTGTATATAAAAAAACTAAATGGGTTGCATTTGAGGAAAGCTAAGAAGAGTGTGAGGTGGTAGAATAATAGATATCAGAATTTTATAAAGGGTTGGAAGATGAGCATGATGCCTGTGATTAGCAAACTCTACTGTTCATCTTCTCAGACGGTGCTAGGGGTCAGGAGGAGGCCACATGTGGTGAATGGAGGGGGTTTTGTAGTCACGGATTGCACTGGCCAAAGGGTTGTTTTCAGGGTTGATGGCTGTGGAATTCATGGCACAAAGGAACACTTGATTCTAAGAGATGGTGAAGGTGATGCTTTGCTTCTCGTGCGTCGAAAGGTATATACATAATCCATAATCTTTATCAAGTTTTTCATACAGTGTGCATGCAACGTGTTCTGTTTCTCTATAGATTTTGGTGGTCAGAAAAGATTACTCTCTTACATGCATATATCTTTAGATATATCAAATATATCTATGCTAAACTAAATGTGTGTATGTTTGATGGTTTAACTTGCTATATCTTGGGAATGATTTGGTATGCAATGATAAAATTTGCAACATGAAGTTAACTCTGTGTGATGATCAGGGAGGAATGTTTGAGGCCCTTAGCATTTACAAGAAGTGGAAAGGATATAGCCTGAACTATGAAGGATCACAGACCCTGGTTTTCAGCTTGAAAGAGCCCAATTCTTGTTTTGTGAAGAACAATGGAATTAGAATCTCCATTGAGCCCAGAGCTGCTAGCAATAAAGGCTGGGACTTTGAGATCAGGGGTTATTTCCCTGATAGGAATTGTAGCATTGTTGACATTAGGGGCAACGTAATTGCCCAGGTACAATTTTTCAAGTCTTTAAAGTTTTTTCTGTAAACTATATATATATATATAACATGACAGTAATAAATGTGTTTGGTTTGGTCCATTTAAACATAGGTTGGAGTGAATAAAGAAGTGGAGAAATTGATGGAAAGCAAGGATCTGTATAATGTGGTGGTGAAACCTGGGATGGATCAAACCTTTGTTTTTGGAGTCATCGCAGTTCTTGATTACATTTATGGAGAATCGACCAACTGCTAAGTCTGCATTTTGCTGAATTATTATTGTATAAAACCAATAATGGTTTTATTTTCTTACCATAAATATGCATATATATGAAACCAGAAAAACTCCTTGTGTATTAATTATGGAAAGGAGATTAGATTATTATTTTAAGGTAGTGCTTATAATTTGTTTCCTTAATTCGCGTACTTGTTTGACAATGATGGATGTGAAAGTTGATTGTTTAATTATTATTCTTTGAGCTTATCGTTTATAGGCTGGTTTGGAATCTGTGTGAAATTGGATATGTGATGGATGAATTTGAAAAGTTTGAAACTGAACTAATTGAATAAATTACACACGGAATTGGGTAATTTGGCTAAAGAAGAATCTCAAGAAAAGAAGTCTGAATTAATGCGTGTGTATTATATTCACGTAATGACTAGTTTTGCGTAATTGATTATGAGATTATACTTAAGCTGAAACCAATGATTTTACTTTTTCAAACAAAAGTATATGTTTGGTTGAATCAAAGCATTCTCTACACAATTATAAACAGAGTTTGTGTGATTCTCTTTAGCAAATAAAGATGATTCTAAACCTTGGATTCGTCGAATTTTCATCTAACTGGACAAGAGAAAGTCGAGAACTGTTGAATCTAAGGATGTGTTTTCGCCCAATCCATGCAGTATTCTGGATTCATTTGCTATTTTCAATATCACATACATAATTTGTGACTATAATCCTCATTTATGTATTTTATAGGATAAATCTTTTGATTAAAGTTTATAATATAGAAATATTTTCATAATTTATGGGAATCAACTCTGTTTATGGGAATAAACTTTGATTACTGGAAAAAAAATGTTAACATTCTTTGAATCTTGTCACATTTGTAATTACTTAAAAGGGATCCTTTGAAGTAAGAGAAACAAACTAGGTCTCTTTGACATGGCAATATAAGCTCTTTAATATGGAAAAGGATGAGATCATCCCAAGCATGTTGAATAAGTTCCAAACCATCTCTCTTATTCTTTGGAAAGCAACTTTAACAACTATGACCAATTTGGCATGATTCTCAAAAGCTTGCCATGGGAATGGAAACCTCAAATGACAAATCCTCATGCCTAAAAAAACCTAGACAATGTTACTCTGGAAGTGTTAATATGTATCTTCAAAATTCATGAGATAAAACTTCAACAAGATCTCCTGCAAAAGAAAATTGTTTGCTTTAAATCCTATACACCCTAAATTTCTAGAATAATTTTAAAGTGTCTTTGAATGAGAGATATTATCTTCTTTTTTGGTCTTATATTGGATCATAGTATCAACTGGCAACTCAATTTAACACTTATCTTGAAACATCTTCAAGTGGCTTGACTTTCTCCATTAGATACTAAGTTCTTCCACTTCATATTTTCTCTTTTCTTCCTTTCAATTTTTGGATTGAATTATTTTTTCCTTGTTCAAATTTCATTCATCTTCTTTTACCATGTATATGATCATGATCATCTTCCATTCTTAGAAACAAATTTCCACACTTGTATAATTCTATGGATTAAACTTGTGTCCAATGGCAAGTTTATAAGAATTTATGTCCTATCTTGTTCGTTAGAGATTGTTAGATCATATACTTATCATTAGGATACAAGTTATAATTAATAGTTGGGGCACAATTATTTTTATTTAAAAGGACATTAGTTCAATAACCACGATTCGAGTATGACTCGTCTTACTTGTCCTTCATCATGAAAAAATTGATGCAACTCGTGACAATCTCCCCTTAGCAACTGTCCCATTGGAAACCAAATTCATAACCTTGGTTCTGATACCAATTGTTGGATTAAGCTCTTACCATTGAGCCAAAAGTTATTACTAATAGTCAGGGTACAACTCTTTCTAAAAATGTAGCAACTTAAGCCTCGTAATTTGATTATGACTTGACCCACTTAGTCTCCAACACGAGACAATTTATGTAACCCGCTAAAGAGACCACATGGATAGATACGATAAAAATAAGGTGCTATAATTTCAAAAAACTAGAACACATTAGATCAAAGTGTCTCAATTAAGAGAAGAACAAACGAAAAAAAATTCTTCAAGAAAGACATAAATAATAGTCTCGTATTAACATGCGAAAATCTTCCTCTATCTTAATAGGAAAAAGAAAAGAAAGGATAGTCATATATATTTTATAGTTTACATTTCATTTTAACCATTGTATGATGACCTTACCAAAGAGGTATACTTTAATAATTTACCTTTTCTCACTCAAGCATATAATAAACTTCTTTCAAACAACACTTTTATGCATTTTGGAAGCTTACACAAAAAAAAATTAAAAAATATAAATCGTGAAGAAAAAACTCAAAATTTTGGAAAAAAAAAACAAGTATAATTCCCCAAAAAAATCCTCATAAAAGAAAATTATGAGTTAAGGAAAGAAAAATTGTACCAAAAAAACAAAAATATAAAAAAAATCAAAAAAAAAAGAATATAGCTTTTGTAAATATTTAAAAGGAAATTATTTCAAAAATTAAAAATATAGAGAAGAGGTGATCCTCAATAGATATTACACATACAGTAGAGAAACTATTAGCTAAGAATGAAACACTAAACAAATTCATTTTTTTCAAACAAAATTAGGGATAAAAAACTTAAGTTTCTCACTAAGAACAAAATGACCTCATAGTAAAATGGAAATTAGCTATATAGGAAAGAAGCTTAATCAAAAAGCATATATGCATTGTTATCATACACTAGTGGTAATATCCCAATATTTTTTCTACATCTAATAACCATAATCTATATGAAATATTAAAATAAATATATAAACATAATACAAATATTTTTACAACTCTTTCATATAATGTTTCAAAACTTATATCTCTTCATAAGACTTTAAATATTTACATAAAACTAAAACAAATATTCAAAATAAAATAAAATATTTCCATCATCCAACTTCTCACTGAGGAGCTTTGTCACCTGTAACATCATTTGGTCCTGTGTAAATAGACGATCATCACAGATTAAAGAAAACAACCACAAAACAAAGCAAATGGTAAACTAGCTATTTTTAAAACTTATAATATAAATACAACTTTAAACATCCACATAAAGTCATCAATTCTCATGCATTTCATATAATCACCAAGTGTCTATCAAAATTCATAATTCATCTTTCTCATGTCAGACTTTTACTGACTCACAACACATAGAGACTTGACTTTACTTCAGGAAGACTCGCGTATTGAAATTAGAATCATGAGACTTACATCTATCATACTACTCGTTGTAAATTCACACAGTCATGCGCATAATTATCTCAATATCTCATCATCTCGTATGACAGGGTAAATTCATATGACCTGAAAGACCAGATTATATTTCAAATCGCAGACAAAGTCATATGAACCTCCATCGACTCTCACCAACTAAATAACTTCATCTATGTGATTCCATTATATCAATAAAGTCAGGATCGTCTCATTGGACCAAGACCTGACAAATCAATGTGCCTTAATAACAATCTCAACACGGTATTTTCTTTCCTGAAAATACTATGTTTTAATCAGATTTTCACATTAATACATCATTCGATCATAACATATTTTAAACTTTCTAAACAATTCAAACATATCTCAAAATTCACTAAAACACATAAGTTCATTTAATCATATTTTTAAATAAAATTTAGAATTTTCACGTAACAACAATATGCAATAATAAACTAGGCTTTAAAAGAAAAAAATAAAAATTTTAAGTTTTTTTTTGCAGAGAGTCTAGCTTGAGCGAGAATGGGTCTTGCTCAAGCAAAAATTCTCTCGCTTGAGCAAGATTCAACCCGAGATCACCCAAAACTTCATCATAGGTCTCGCCTGGGTTAGATTCCTTTTCGCTTGAGCGAAAATGGACCCGAAAACACCCTATCTTTCCATTTTATTCTTGCTTGAGCGAGAATTATCTCGCTTGAGCGAGATATACAAAAAATTTCTGCATAAACCTGTTTAAATTCAAAACCAACATTTCATTCAATTCATAAATTTATAAATCTACACATTACATTGACAATTCCTACTTATATATGCTTTCTAAATCAAACATCACATTTTAATTACTTCAACAGACTATTCAAATACAATTCAACTCATTTATATTACCATTCAAACACTTTCAATTCTCAATCACAACACTTTCATCAACTTATTCACCTTAAAAATCACTATATAATATTCAAAATCAACCCTTTCAGTCAATATATTACTTTACTCTTAAAATAGACAATTCTGCAAGAAAATTTGAGACTGGTGACATGTCACCCCCATATCCAGATCTTCTAGCCTAAGGTTCTATTAGAAATTTTAAAACTAACTCCCCTTACCTGAACTTGAGCATATACTCATTAAGAGCTCAAAATCTACCAAAAGCTTAAAGGTCACTTAACCTGCACCAAATATCCTGATCACAAATCTAACTATACCACTAGGATCCTAAGCTAACAGAGAGTACTTCTGAATATAAAAGTATCATGTGCAAGATTAAACTAAAGGCAAACCTAATCAGATCAAAATTAACTCAAAGGAAAATGAGCCAAGAATGAACTTACTCTATCTAAGATTTTTGATCGGGCAAACTTGTAGAGTTCATTGCCAGGAGTCCAATGACGGACTCTAATCGTCAAATTGATGAGTGAGGAGGTCAAAATCTTAGAGAGAAGGTAGAGAAAAGGAAAAAGGAGTTTTTAGAAGATGATCGTTCTTTTAAAATGAAACTTGAATAATTGAATTTCTATTTATATGCTCTTTTAACTTTAATAATATAATATTCAGGTGTCATTTAATTATACCAATTCTTCCCTAAACCTATTTTTCTCGGTCCTTACACTAGTACACACAATAACATTAAAAAACCAAAGTAAATGGTTCTTCTTCTACACATACTTAACGTTAAGGAACATATCATTTTGAAACAAGTTATTGGTTTTTTCTGGACTTCTTTATGACCATATGATTTACATATGGGAGGGACAACACTTGGTTTTGAAATAAGTTATTGGTTGTTATCTTCTTTTTTTTGTTGCATGGAAGGAATATCTTTGTTGAATGGGTCACATATCTATTTATAGACAGCTTCTTCCTGCGCCTCCATGGCTTCTTCCGGCACCCATACTAAAAGCACATTTACTATTATATCCTTCAGTAAAAATATTAAAATATTAGTTTAACCTACTTTAATCTCACTTTCTCTTTCTCACCTTCTTTCATTTCACTCCTAAGTGCCGCACCCACCCCCTCCCACCTCCTTCACCTTTCTCCTTCCCTCAAAGTCTCATTCTCTAAGTTTTCCTTCACACTTCCATTTCATCTTTGTTAAGCCTCTCATTCTCCATCATTCACGAGTGCCCTCTTCATTCACATGTTAGTTTTAAATTTTGAAATGTAATCTAGAAAGCATTTGAATCTGGGAAGCATTTGAAAAACATGTATGTTCTTCACACAATAGGAACCAAATTATGTAATCCGGTGGGTTTTGAATTATATTCCAAATTATGTAATCTGGTAGGTTATGGGTTTTTCAGAAGTTCTGGATTACATAATCCGGTAGCATTTTTGGTTTTCCAGCAGTTCCAGATTACGAAATCTGGTATAGTTTAGGGTTGAGTTTCGAATTACGTAATTCGATAGGTTTGTTTTATTAGGTTCCGGATTGTGTAATCCAGAAGTTGTAATATTGGTGCGTTTTTTAGTTTTCCAACCCACTTCGGTAAAATATTTTTTATATTTTATATTATGTAGACAAGTTATGATGATATTATTCATTGTCTGTAAATAATTGAAATTGACATTGTTTTGTAAAACAAGAGGTGGTGAATCTTAGGGTAATGATCGTAGAAGACCGATGACATCTGTCCGTAGAAGAGAGTGATGTGATGTCGAGGAAAGGATTGGTGATGATGTTCACATTGATAATGACAATGAACAAGGATTACAGGATGATGACCAAGTAGACCAGGGAGAAGGGGTTCCTGGAGGACCTTCTAATATGTCTTTACTGGTAAATTTTGCTGACCATGTTGTTGTTAAGCTCTGAGAGGGTGAGGTAAGAACAAAAAAACCTTGAATTAAATTGTCTTTTATAATTATTGTTTAAATTTGTTTAATTATATTGAATATATACAAATTTTATATTAGGATCGGGGAGAACTCAAGTTAGTATCCCACGGTAGAAAATTACGTAAATTTGGGATGCCTCATGCTAATGTTGAGCCTATTGTACAAAATTCTGAATTGTTTAGTTTGTGCAATATAGGTTATGAGGTGGGGGACAAGGGGTTGATTTCGGCCTTTGTCGAAAGGTGGCATGGGGAGACAAACTCCTTCTACCTTCCCGTAGGTGAGATGACCATCACACTTGATGATGTGTCATCTCTTTTACACCTCCCCATTTTGGGTCAATTCCCTACATATGTGCCCTTGGAGTACAACAGAGTTGCGACAATTTTAGCTGAGTTACTAGGGGCGGAGGAGGCTCGTGGGAAGGCTGAGATGAGACAGTGTCGAGGCGTCCACGTACGATTGATCTGGCTCCGAGATATATACAAGGAGTGTTGCGCTCAAGAGGCTTGGGAGTGTGCTGCCAGGGCTTACTTGTTGCATCTACTTAGATGCACTATTTTTGCAGATAAAAGTGCGACCTCTGTATTTGTTTTGTACTTGTTGTTATTCAACAATCTACATATGTGTTATGGATACGCATGGGGAACAACAACACTTACACATTTATATGAGCATTTGCGGGATGCATCCTACTTTAACACCAAACAGTTGGCCAGTTATGTGACACTGATTCAGGTATGAAACCATACAAATAATTAGCAATCACATGTTACATTCCATAATGTTTTGTATTAAATTTTTTATAATTAATATTATCGAATTACACAGGCATGGATTTATTAGCACTTCTCGGGCATGGGAATAAGGGATATTAATCCCTCATATGACGAGGTACACCCGCGGAAAACACGATACATTATTGCCCATCAGATTTGTGTTGTTGGTAATGTTCGGGTGCAATTGGATGGGCTCACACACGATGACGTCATTTGGACTCCGTATGAGGACTACAGATTGAGCAGGCCATTTGAGACTATTTATTTATTCTCAAGTCACCTGCGATTGGGCAACTTATCACAAAGACATATGCCTAGCGTGTGTTGCACCAATTTGGCTACGAGCAGAGCATTCCACCATCACCGATGCCGGTTGAGGGGCCTGATGCACATGTCATTGATCAAAGGTGGTTGCAGTTTGATCACTATTTGGTGACAGGATTGACAGTTGCTTCTAGTCCATCTGCATGTGTTCTCGAGTACATGTCTTGGTTTAGGATGGTGTCACACCCATACATTTGCAGAGGTGAGCTTGGAGATCGACCCAGTGTTGTACCATGTCGTCGCCTTCGTAGTCCAAATGCTGAGCAGACAGGTCCCTCGTCTCAAGATGACCATGGACATTCGGTAAGTTTTTTTTATTGTTATTTGATTAAACAATATATTTGAAGAGTTTAATTATTTTGAAGTTGGTGCATGGTATATTTAGGCGCATTGTTAGTATCCTCTAACACATGATAGATTGTCGTCAGGTCACTGCAGGCACTGACACATATGAGAGTACGGAAGCAGCGTTGCGGCTAGCCCAGAGCGTGACAAATGACGTGGTGGTGTACACTAGACGCTCACGTAATGTTCATGGACGTCATTGATATTTTTTTTATTACATGATTGTAATAATAGTAACTTTGTATGTGTACAATATGGTTTAATTAATTTATATTATAGTGTTTACTATTTTATTTTTATCTGACATAAACGCGAATAAATTATGAAACAGAACCCCACATAATAAATTATGTTTACATCAATCGTCTCCAAGATTCACATATGTCGGACTAATACTGATTAATTGGGTAAAAGATTGCATTTGATCAATGTAATATGATGACCGTAACCTTGCCTCTGGATAACAATGTGTACACCATAAAATGTCAGCGGTAGGTATGGGACAATCATCAAGCATATTTACCTGCACCACAAATGGAAATTAGCAAACAAAGGAATATAAGTAATGTGTTGAGTAAGAACCTTACCTGTACAAAGTGTGAATCATACACATGGCCAATACATGGTAGTCGGTGTAGACTAACATCGGTAGGGGGTGCAGTTCGCAATGGGAAATAGTTATATTTTGTTTCAGTGACAAACAAACTAAGATAATATGGTATCTACTTGCTATTAAGTATCCCATATCCGGTATTGTCATCCATTTTTCATAGCCTACAAAATACAATAATGAAATTAGATAGCATACAAGATCAATTAATCAATGGACATGAATCTTATGAAAATTCACTTACCACTGACAACTCATCCACTAGTAGGGATCTCTTGATATCTTCTACTCGTTGATGGCCACCTAACAATGTTGTGTATTCTTCACGCCACTGAGATATTTCTTTGAATAAATCCATTATGATGAGTGGCCATGACTCTTCACCCATCCCCAACAATGAGGCAATAACACGAAACCCACAATGCCCATCAACTTTAACATCTATTACATCCAAAATATAAGGGTGACATTTCGGATGAAATTGATCAAGCATGGGAATTTCATTGGTGTTGGTCGTCACCTTAACCTCTCCCTTATGAGTCTTCAAAGATGATGAACTATCATTTACAAAATGGATGCGATCTACATGCTCAAAATATGAAGGGGTGCGTTTTGTAGACCTCTAAAATTTATTTGCTTGACTCTTTTGGGATTCTTTTGTCTTAACTACATTAACTGGTGCACATAATGTTGTCATGTTTGGGTAGGCAATTTCACGCAACTTATTTTTAATTGTCACTTTGCCACAAATATCAACTTGTTTGAACCGGGATAGAATCACATCCCATTCTTGTTGAATTGACAACTGAGATGATGAATCACATTCAGACAAAGTAAAGGCATTGATATACCTGTTTGATGTTGTATTTCCCAAATGCATTAACGAATTTGTCCAACACTTCACAAACTTTTCTTTGTGCGGAATAATCCATGTGTTCTTCACATATTGAACAAGTAATGGTCACTGTGAACAAATAGTTTCAAAAAATTTCACAAACCCATCAAATTTACCAATCTCTATACAATCAATGATAGTCTTCCATGAATCCATCACAACTTCCCAAGCCTCGACATAATCCACCAACATTTTACACTTTGCTTTAACATTCTTATTGATGTGAAACTGACAAAGAAGATTTCTCGCTTTAGGAAACACAATATTGATGGCATTCATCAAAACAAGATCTTTATCACAAACAATGACTTCAGGCCCCACATGCGATGTCAAAAGTGACCCTCTAAATTTTTGCAATGCCCATATGAAGTTCTTTTCTTTCTCGCTAGATAAGAATGCAAAACCAACAAAAAAAGGACAGACCTGTACAAGTTACACCAACAATCTCAAGCAAAGGCAGTCGATATTTGTTTGTTTTGTAAGTCGTATCCATTAAGAATACAATGTTAAATGAATTCAAGAGTTTCACAGCATCAGGATGAGTCCAAAAAATATCACTAACAATATTGGAAGACTCATGACACGTACTCCAGTGAAGATAGTTGTCACGGTCTAACAACATCATTAACGGTTGTAATTTAGTTCTTGGTCATCTAACTGATCTCTTGTATGAGTATCTTGCATTGTATACTTGCTTTATTGTTGTCATATTATCCTCATTATTCTCCTTCAAAGTACGTAGAATATTACCCGACTTAACCCTGCTTTTAGTCATATCAACAAGCATTGAATGTTCATTCACTTTTAATCTGCTTGCATGGATGACCAACTAATGTATCATACAAATCATGATTATGAGTACCACATATTACCTTAAGTACCTAACCTTGACCCTTTCCAACAGGTTTACTTCGCAATTTAAAGCGACATTGACATTTTCTAGTACCACTTACACTAACCTCCAAACCATCCTAAGTAACTACCCCCCTTTCACAGCCTAACATGACATATGTCTTTCTCCCTTGCTTTCCATTTGCTATGTCAGACATTATAATGACAATAACAAAACCAAGTCCATAACCAACATGAATGAAATGAAATTTTATTCACCTCATCTGTTGTAAAATGGATATCATAGTCCCCTTCACACAATCCATGTTGATGCACAGAATTCATTAATTCTTCCATAATTACACCTTCATTCATAAAACATAAATTTTCATTTTATTATAATTTTCATAAATTCACACAAGTATGCAAAATAAAAATAAAATTCACTTTTCAGACTTAAAAATGACTTCTGGATTGTATAATCCGTAAGTCAAATTTTATCTACACAATGACTTCTGGATTATGTAATCCGTAAGTCATTTTAGAACTGCATAAATGACTTATGGACTGTGTAATCCGTAAGTCAAAAATTTTAGTTTTGGATTATGTAATCCGTAAGTTATATTTGAAGTTTTAAAATAACTTTCGGATTGCGTAATGTGTAAGTCATATTAATACAACAAAATGGATTCTGGATTACGTACTTCATAAGGCATATGTGGAGTTTTGAAAACACTTCCAAATTACGTAATCCATAGTTCATTTTGGTACCGGATTACACAATCCATAAGTGTTAATTTGGTAGGTCCGGATCCAGTATACCTACGGATTATTTGATCCAGAACGCTTTGCTTATGCACCGGATTATGTGATCTGTTGATCCACCGGATTAACTAATCCAAAAATTACTATTTAAGGTACAAAGCTTACCAACGAATGAGAATGACGAGCACACCAATAGTAACAATGTCAACACCAGCACGATCGTTAACACCCGTGCTACCAACTACCACCGCGCACTACCTCAAACATCTTCTCAAGCACCACCTCAAACACCACTTCAAGGACTCCGCACCCACCACCATACAAAGTGCTGTCTTTTTCACTTGTAAAAAAATGTAAAAGAATATTTTCATTTTTATTTTTTACTTAAAAGACAATTTTGATATTTTCAAACTTTATGGAGCTGCCGGAAAAAATCATGGAGGTACAGGCTGTCCAATTTATATGCAGGGGAAGGGCAGTGGCATAGAAAAATGTTTATATGGCATATATTTGAGTACATTGTAGACGTTTTTTTTATTGTAATTGACAAGTGAATGTAACTTATTATAAGAAATTTTTTGACTGAAACTATTTAGTTATATAATGTGATACCAACCTTTATATATCTTGTATGATATTTTCTTTTGTATGCGATTAAAATATCCTTAATAATCTCATTTTATTTTATTTTTTAAATGTTCGGAACATATATACAAAGGAAGTGTCTCGTGTTCCGAAACTTAAAAAAAATAAAAAATAAATAAAAATAAATTTTGACGGCTAAAAAAGAATAATAATAAAAATCATTTATCCCCCACTTAATTTTTAACATAGTGCATTTAAATACGAAAAAATGAATATTTAAAGAACTTATTTAGCTGAAAATTTAAAATAACAATACATTAATAATTCATATTTTTTATACAACCACATAACAACCTCCAGTATTATTATTTTAATATTTTTTATATTATTTAATTATAAATTTATTTTTTATTATATATTTATTTTTATGCTATTTTTAGGAAACATTAGACGTGGTTCATTTACACTAAAACAGATATAAATAAATAAAGTAAAAGATGATATATAAGTCAGTTAATTTGTCCAAAACGCATTATTTGTGATATTTATACATGGTTATGATAATAATAAAATAATAATAAGAATACATAGTGACGAAGCAAGCACAAAAATCGTATTATCGCTATTCAACAAATAAACGCTTCCGTGTCGAGCAAAGAAGCACTTCATTCTCATCTAAATCACTTCTAGAAAAGATAATACTAAATTGCGTCAAATCCGATACCAATTACTCATCACTCAATCCATTTTTGTTTTTCACACACAAATAAAATATCTTTTGTTTTTTTCTTCGCTATATTAATTCATATTAAGAAGAATTCGACTTAACTCAATCCTATAAAAATAGTTTGAGAATCAGGAAACAATTAGCATATTGGTTCTTTGTCATGCCGGAAACAATGATTTAATAAAATTGGGAGCTTTTATAGTTCCATCAATGAAACTTATTTTATATTTGAAATTAAGCTCATTTGAAATGAACGAGACTAATGATAATAATTTGGTCCCTCAAAAATAACAAAGTTTTGATACCATAATACGATTAATTCAATCCCATAAAACCGACTTATGAGATTAAGATTTGTATCCACTTATATATAATGAATTGTCATCTCCAAGAATTCATAATTTATATGATTTGGCATATTTAACATTTCATAAGTGAATTGGAATTCATGTTTTTGTTAACTTTCTTAACAAATAAACATCTTCCTAATAATTAATATAAAATCGATGTTTACTTACTTTTAATAATGTTTGAGTTCTGAAAATTATAATTTTTTTCATCACTCTGTTGACCAGATTATCCCGGAAATCACAGAAAAAATATTTAGACTAAATTCTTAAATACAACTTAATAATGTTAAATTTGTATTTCTAATTTATTTATAATTTATAATTTATTTGGTATTTGTATTTTATTTATATCTGGAAAAGTATAAAGCATGTAATAATTGATGGAACGTGAAGGAAGAAGAAATTGCTGAGTAGGTCCCATATCTCTGCTTTGATCTATTTTTGAAAAGAAAAAAAAAGGAAGAAATGTTGTTTTGTAGCTGATGGTTGTTCACAGATGACAAAAAGAGGTCTGAGACAATGGCGAAAAGACTTCTCATCACACTCACTTTTCGTATTTATTTTATTGTGTCTTCAGCTTTTCTTCCTCTGCTGCCTCTGTTATCATACAAACCACCATGTGCATCTTCACAGATAACGTTATATATTAGGGTATTTTATTAATAATTTTTTAAATTAAATTATCTTACAAATTTTGCTACATTTTTTTAAATCAAATAATTACCTTTTTTCTTTATTTCTTATATATTTTTCTTTTTTTCTTTCTTTTTCAGTTACCTACTTTCTTTCTATTAGCCAAACAGAGAATACAAGTCTTCAGATAAGTCTTTGATAAAAAATAGAAAAAAAAATTGAAAAAAAAGAGTAAAAAATAGACATGTTTAATAATAATAATAATAATATATATATATATAATATGATTCATTCAATTTTTAATTCTATATTATATCTATTTTTATCATTTAGCCTTTTGATTTTTTTTAATTAATAAGCTAGAATTTTAAATTTTGATGTGCGGACATTTTACTTATTTTTTGTTTTGTAAAATATTATTCATAATACTTATAACAATATATAATACAGTTCTTCTATTATACAAATTATTTTTCTATTTTATTCTCAATGATACTTTAAAATCTTGATATATTTATAATAAAGAACACTAATGTAAAAAATTAGGAAAAAAAAATACAAAAACATATATAAAAGTCTAACACTTAGATTATTTTATTTCTTTTACTCTATTTTCCACTCTAATTTTTTATTTCCGTATTGCAAGTAGAGACAAAAGAGAAAGAAGATGACCGGACAACTCAATGAGTCGGCCAACGCTCGAATCGAATCACCGTTTAAGTCAATGCGAGAGGGTCACGTGACTACACGTGGTCGACCAACCCTTAACGCTGAGTCAAGGGTTGATCAAGTTAATAGGGTTAACCCATGGTTAAGGGTTGTTTAGCGCAACCCTAAACACAAGCCAATCCCCTAATCAGATCCATTAAAGTAATATAAATAGCATGTATTTCAAGGAGAAAGGTACGTCATTATCTACAGTACTCTCACACATTGACTTGAGCGTTGAAGTACCTTCTGCAAGTACCATACCCGCCTGTGGATAGGGGTGGCAAAGCGGGTCAGCCCGCTCCGCATAGGCTCGCCCCGCTTAGGCCCGCAAAATGCGGGTTGATTTTCATGACCCACCCCGCATGCGGGTTGGCCCACGAGCTTGCGGGCCGGCTTTTTTTTTTTTTTAACGTAGAAGAAAAAACAATTGAGTGTTACAAAAACAACTAAAAGAAAAAAAAAAGATTGCAAAATTAATGATTTATTATATTCTTTTTAAAAGTTTATTGTCTAATCCTATGAGAGGTTGAAAATCAATGTTCATGAAACCAAGCTTAGAACAAACGCAACAAAGAATTCATGATATAAAATTTATGTATATCCTATACCAGTTACTTAATAGAGAAAGTTTTTTTTTTAACAAGATTAATTCCCATGTTCCATGCGCTCACAAAATATCAAATTAACCGTATGTCTTGTTAAATCATTGTCTCAATATAAAGGGATAATCACTTAAAAGGAACCTTCAAATTTTGTAAAAAATAGTTTAATCACACTGGATTTAATTAGAACCCTTAGTGTTGTAATGTAATGAACCACTATAGAATAAATTTAAGAATTGATGAACAGAGAAAGTTATATTATAGAAAGTCAGGTCAATTATTATTATTATTTTTGCGGGCTAACGGGCCAGCTCCCCCCGCCCCGCTGTTGGCCTGCGGGTTATGCGGGGCGGGCTAATGCAGGTCAGTGGATTGAAAATGTCAACCCGCCCCGCGTTTTTTACCGTGGGCCGCCCCACTTTGCCACCCCTACCTGGAGATCAGGAGGATCAAGAGGAGGAAGGTGTAACAGAACTTGGAGCAATCGTTCTCTAGACCCCAAACCCGTTCGAGAACAAAATGGAATATGTAATTTAGAATATCCTCTCAAGAAGGAAACTGCATAGATGTGAATCTCAAGTGTCTGATGTGCATATATAAGGTTTTTTTTTAATATTAAATAAAAATAATAATTATATAAATATGAGATAAAAATATCAAATAATAATTAAATAAAATTTTAAAATTAAAAAAAAAAAAAAATTAATACATAATTTATAAATAAGTTAAAATTTAAATTGAATAAAAAATATATATAGATACTCATCTCCTTTCCTCAATTCAATTTAAAGAATTAGATATGAAGCAGTCAATATGGGAACTTTTCATTAAAATCGGGATAGATACTCGTATTTTCTTAAAATGATTTTGCTAAATTAAAAAAGAAAGATATATAAATTACCTTTATTTGTAATGAGAACTATATGTTTTTATTTGATTACTCTTACCATTCTTAGTTTACATAAGATTCCTCCTTCTTCTCCATATATAATTACTCATTGGATGAGATCAAGAAAAGTGATAAAACAGAATTCATAATGAAACATGGACACATGTGCACTATGGTAAACCCAAGTATTTGTTCACCACATACAGATCAGTTTTATCTTTTTTAGCTTCTCATAACTAATTCATAGTAAATAATATTAAATTACAAAAGTACTAAAATAAATAAGTATTAAATACTAAATAATAAAGGAGGAATGAGTATTAAAATAAATAATATTTATAAATAGTAATATATTTTTAAAAATTAAACACTCTACAATATTTTTAACTTCTTTTTCCATCTTACATCTATTTTTGTTTTCTTTCTCACGTATTTATAATTTTCAACCAAATTCAGGCCAACGAAATATTCTTAATATAATTAAATTTTGTTATTTTAAAAAACAATAAGAATTGAATTAAGTGAAACTGTTAAATCTTGAATTGATATTCGTCGAGTGATGAAAACGACAAGATTGGGATTTGGCACATCGTCATGATTACCGTAGATCTTATCGTTTAACCTAACATATGCTTTTATGCCACGTCATCTCTGGAAATGCGAGCTTTTGTACAAAAAATGGCCATAACAAAATGGACTATAAATAAACTATCTCTTGCACCGCTTTTCTCAATCATTCTTCTCTTCATCATCTTCCTGCAACAAAATGGGTTCTGAAAACAATAGCTTCGACTTTTTGAAGGAGATTGGCTTGGGTTCCTCCAATATTGGCTCTTATGTTAATGGCCAATGGAAAGCCACTGGTTCTTCTGTCACTTCTGTTAATCCTTCTAACAATCAGGTTCACTTTCTCATTACTTTTTTTTTTTTCCTTTTATTGTTGAGGATTTCTTTCATTGTCATGTGCGTGATTGTTGGTGATTTGAAAAATAGACCATAGCTGAAGTCACTGAAGCTACTTTGCAAGATTATGAAGAGGGCTTGCAAGCCTGCAGTGAAGCAGCCAAGACATGGATGACTGTGAGTTTTTTTTTTCATTTAACAAAAAGTTGTTTACTTTAGCTTTTGGGGGGTTTATTACGTTTTGTTTCAGTCACATGGTAGAGTTTCCAGCAAGTACGGAATCTACCTTATTTTGGAAAAGATTTGAGGATGTTCTTGTAATGCTGTTGCAGATTCCGGCACCAAAGAGAGGTGAGATTGTGAGACAGATTGGTGAAGCTTTGAGGGCCAAGTTGGATCCTCTGGGTAGGCTGGTGGCTCTTGAGATGGGAAAAATTCTTCCAGAAGGAATTGGGGAAGTTCAGGTATCACAGTTATCTCTGTTCTGCAATATTTTGTGGCGTTTTGTTAGGTTTGACAACGTAGAAATCAGAGTTTGGATTGTGTATGTTACTCAAAAATTCTTTAATGTCAACTGAAAAAAGATAAGCAATGATGTTCAGCTTTTTCTAATTAGAACAGTTTGACGTGTTCAGGGACATTCTAATTTATGTTGTTCTGATTAAACTTTATGCCTTATAGCTGATTATTTACCTATTCATCTGGCAATTGTGTTATTAGTAATGTGAAAGACTTGATAACACATTTGCCAGCAACTACATTTACATTTTTTTCCTCGATAACATTTATCAACTAATTGAAGGGTTTCTTAGAATATATCCTAATTTCTACTCCAAAGTAATTTTTTTATTCAGTTTTTAGTAGATTGCTTATAAGAATTATTCACTGCATCTTCTTGGCTTATTCCCAATAGTGGGTCCTTTGAGGATGTTGTTTTTTCCAAGTTGCTTTATTTTTGCTGTTGGGAGCGTTCCATAAATATTTGGTGTGCATATAGGCTAACACTCAAAGCATTTTAGTGCCTTTTCTAACTATCCACAGAACCAAATTAATCACTTACATTACACCATGTAAATGAGAAAATTACTGCGTGTAAGATTTTCACATACCATTTTTTTATGGATATACTTTGTGATCTTTCTACCCATTACAGGAAATTATTGATATGTGTGATTACGCCGTTGGGTTAAGCCGACAATTGAGTGGATCAATTATACCATCAGAACGTAAGATTGTTGTGTACCTAAATTAATTGTTCATCTTTTCTTTATAATCCTTTATGGTTAGATAGTTGTTTAGAATAAGCTGTAGCTGGGGATAGTCTTTTGTTTTGATACTGATTTCTCTAGAAGAAATTCCAATTTTGATTTATTGTTTTCTTTTACTTTTTCTTTTAACAGGTCCAGATCACATGATGTTTGAGGTGCGTATTAGAAGTATAATTATTTGCAAGTTTTTATACCGATTTATAACTATAATAATTAATGGGTGCCATGATCTTAACCGAAACGCATGATTTTACACCACAGGTATGGAACCCCCTTGGAATAGTTGGTGTAATCACCGCTTTCAACTTTCCATGCGCAGTTCTAGGTATGTTTTTTCTCGTTCTGTTTTAATGCACACAGCAACAAATTCCTTTGGATCTTGTATATCAATTCAATGTTACATATCATCAGATTGAACACGTTACTGCATTCATTCACTGTCATTTTTGCATGTGTTTTATGCTTCATCTAATTGTAATCAAAACATGTTAATTTCTGTTGTGCCTCAGGATGGAATGCTTGCATTGCATTGGTCTGTGGCAACTGTGTTGTATGGTAAGTCTATCTTTCTATCTATCTTTATATTTTGAGATTTTGTCTGTTGATAATTGGCTCTAATAATTTAATTGGAATAATGGTATATGTAGACTTCACGACAATTTTACCTGGTTGTGTTCCACCATTTTCTTTGACTTGAACATTAGTATTTATCCTATACTTCGGTTCTTGATGCATTACTGTTTAGCTGTATGTATTTCGTTAGCACAAATTAGTATGATTGGTCGGAAAAAGGGATATGGTGACCTCTTCCTTGACTTTTAGGCTTTCGGGTAACTACACATTTTGTTATGGAAATCCACTTCATATCTCTAACCTAATTTATTTGTATTAAGTGAATATTTCTTAGATGACGAGTGATTGCTGAATGGGAGTTTAAGATATAATATGCCCTTCAACTTCTCCAATTGCACTTCCTGTATTTTCATTTTGAACTTGGCGCAAAAAATCTCAGTGACATCGATGCATGAAGCCTATATCCCTCCTAGTGGGATAAGACTTGGTGGTGGTGGTTTTTATTGTTGTTCATGAAATGGTAATTGGTATATATTTTTGTAATTGGTTGGTACCAATAAATGAGGTAAAAACAGAGATGATATTTGTATTGATATGGGAAAGTTCCACCCCGAATCAGTGCAATATCAAATCCTGGAAGTCTAGTTGCTCTGAAATTGCAGAAAGAAATACAACTTCTGGACAATTTGGGAGTGCCTAGTCTCTCTCACTAGTCATAACTAATTTCCTGAATCCCCCTAGTGCCCCCTGAACTCCCTCTTTTCTCTAATCTCCCACAATACTCGATGGTTATCAAACAAACAAGCCAACTTGTAAAATTCACAAGTTTACAATCCTAGATACAAGAAACAGGTTAATACGTTTGCAAACTTGGTTTTGAGTAATCTTGTGTGAACTTGAGAAAATTCATTCACGTTCGTGTAAAATTGCAAGTTCACTTCCTTGCTTATATCTATGGTTTGCCTACCCATTCAGCCCCCTCCCCCCAAAAGATGTCCATATAATACACAGACAAGAAAGAAAGTCTTGTCATAAAAGATTATCAAAAAACTTTGTTGGTGCCAATTATGCAGATCTGTATGGATGTTGTGTGTATATGTATTCATTTGTCAGTTTATCGAGTGTTACAATTTTCGATGGCAATTGTGTTATCTTTATAATATATGTTTTTCTGATTACCACATACATTAAAGGAAGGGCGCTCCAACAACTCCTCTGATAACTATTGCTGTGACAAAGCTAGTAGCTGAAGTTCTTGAGAAGAACAACTTACCCGGTGCAATATTCACCTCTTTCTGTGGAGGTGCTGACATTGGTCAGGCAATAGCAAAAGATACACGCATTCCCCTGGTTTCATTCACTGGAAGTACAAAGGTACTTTATGTACTTAGTAGTTGGGCATAATGTTTTAAACAGCCAAGCATAATTAAACTTATTGAATAGGGTATATAAATTTCTATTTGTGAATCCAAAGATGTACATGTTACCTGAATGATGCTCAGTTTAGTTGCCCTTAGTACTCTAGTCTTATTGTAGTCTATCTATAAAGATAAAGATATCTGATATCTAACATTCTAAATCATTACCCTTTTGGTGCAACTACTTCCATGTGTCATGTACTGTTTAATCATGTATGTTGCCCTTCCTCCTTATTAAATAACTAATGTAGAAACTCGGAAATGTTAACTTACTTCAGAATGTGTTGGAGATTACGATCTTATGGTGAGTTTATGATGATTTTTCCCTGTTATATAGGTGGGTTTGATGGTGCAGCAAACAGTGAATGACAGATTTGGCAAGTGCTTGCTTGAGTTAAGTGGAAACAATGCAATAATAGTCATGGATGATGCAGACATTAAACTGGCTGTACGCTCTATTTTGTTTGCTGCTGTGGGTACTGCTGGTCAGCGTTGTACAACCTGCCGCAGACTGGTATTAGAACCAATTTAAAAGATTGAATTCATAATTTTAATGCAAGTCATGTGTTATTTCATAAGGTATATTTATTTTCTTGTTCAACTTCTTGTGCTGCAGTTTTTGCACGAGAGTATTTACGCAAATGTACTAGACCAACTTGTTGGACTCTACAAACAAGTCAAGATTGGGAACCCCTTGGAGAAGGGGACTCTAGTTGGGCCATTGCATACTCGTACTTCCGTGGAAAACTTTCAGAAGGGTATTTCAGTTATAAAATCCCAGGCATGTTTCATTTTACTCTTTTCTTTTTAAGTTAAATATTTAGGGGATGTAACATTCTTGTCTGTAATTTTGCGAAGAAGGCTATGCTATATACAATAGATTGGATGCTTGTATTCTCTGTGGTGTTAATGTACTTTATACTCTGAATCACTGATTATCAGGGAGGGAAGATCTTAACAGGTGGATCTGTGTTAGAGTCAGAAGGAAATTTTGTACAACCAACGATTGTTGAGATATCTTCAGATGCTCCTGTAGTTAAAGAAGAATTGTTTGGTCCAGTTCTTTATGTCATGAAATTTCAGGTAGCGTATATTCTATATCTTCTTTCATTGGACTATTTCTTTTGGAATTTAGTTTTATGAATGAACTTTACTATTTTCAACTTAGACTCTGGAAGAAGCAATTGCCTTGAACAATTCTGTACCTCAAGGATTAAGTAGTTCAATCTTTACACAAAGACCTGGAACTATATTCAAATGGATCGGGTAAGTACTTATAAACTACTCTTTGTTGTATCCTGTAGATCCATTCTAATGTACTGGCTACAACACCTCTAAAGATGATTGTGTTGATTTATAGTTGCATAAACAGTATATTTTACTTGTTGGTGGATGTGAATATGGTGCAGGCCACGAGGTAGTGACTGTGGTATAGTGAATGCAAACATACCTACAAATGGAGCTGAGATTGGTGGTGCCTTTGGTGGGGAAAAGGCGACTGGTGGTGGTCGTGAAGCAGGAAGTGACTCATGGAAGCAATACATGCGTCGTTCTACATGGTGAGTTCTAGTGGAATTTATGATGTTGCATTCCTTGGTTATAAGCTCTGTTAATGGTGAATATATCTTCTTCTTCTGTGCATTGTCTTAGTGACATTACAATTGTTTTCCTTGGCAGTACCATCAATTATGGAAGTGAACTTCCGTTAGCTCAGGGAATTAACTTTGGCTAGACAGCCACCGTTGTTACATGAGGATGCACAAGTGAAATTTTGCAGCCAGAAGAGAAAAAGTTCTATAACCAGATGGCTCAAAGTGTTGTTTTAACAAGAAATGCTTGCTGTGTGGATGGCACCTTCAACATCACAGCTTCAATGTATTAGACTTCTTAAATAAATCTCAAATAAATTAGCTGCAAAAAATCTTATTTTCCAATAAAGTATCTGACGTTTAAATATGAACAAAGTATATTTTGGTCTTTGAAAATATCACAACTTTATTGTGATTTGAGAGTGCACCACAAGAGACTCAAAATGTCTAATGAGGTGACTAACATTACATTACTCTATTGAGTTTGTTGAATGTAGAGGCTGAAAATTAATAAAATTTTATAACAAGTAAAATAAAACTGTCCTTTTTAGAAGCTACAAATACTTAAACCTAATTGTGTTTATTAAATGTTGTTTCTTCCTAGGCTGTAATACTGGAGATATTTTATTCTCCTTGTTTATTGCTAAATTATGAAAAGTACAAATTACACTATTTTTTCTCCATTTTAGTAGATTTGATCTTCAAGCTTATCACATTACAATATTTACCAACATACTCTATAAAACATGAACCTTAAAAGATCAATGGTTCTTTTGTCAATTCTCTATCTCTTTTTCCTTGTATTCATACCTACCATCTTATCATTTCATTGGATCATACTAGTACACCAAGCACCTAAACCTTGCTCTTCTATCACATGGGATTTTGAACATGCTTAACCTTTTTATGACTTGTCTAAGAGTGCTCAAATCACTTTTTTTGAGACAACAACTTCCATACCCTTTTGGTAGCTTATATCATGTACATGTTTTGGTATAATGCAGGCTTACTTTCTCAAAAATATTTCCTCTTATGCACCTTTATGAAATTTAGGGAAAACTTTCCAACTTAGTGGTAAAGATATATGATAATTGAATAGTGTTTATAGGAGTTATACATGAGTTCCTAATCACATGAACCCAGAACCCACCACGCATCATACATTTAACAATCAAACACCTCAAGGTACTAATTAATGGCAAACATTATAGGAAAAATTTAACATTATATATCATAATTTTAGTCTTTCTCTTTGCTTGTTAGACCATATTCTGCCTACGGATTCAATTTTAAGCAATAAAAAAAGTTTGATGAACTCAAATATTAGTGTATTTTAATTATTTTTATCTAATTTTATGCCATTTTCAATAATTCTTTTATTCTTAATATCAAGTTCCAACAGTGATACTCAGAAAAAATTAGTTATGGTAGCAAGACATGTGTATAGAGACAAGAGCAATACATCAGTCGCAAAAATAATAAACAATGAATCATTCTCGTGAGAGTTGCTGTTTAATAATAAACATTGCCAATTAATTATGCTTTTGATCAATTAAACATTATAGTTATTAAAATTGAAGTGAAACATTATAGTTATTAAAATTGAAGTGAAATTGTTAAAAGTGGGCTTTATGCCTAACTCAATCCCATAAAATCAACTCATTGAAGATTGCACCTACTTATACATAGTAAAATGTCTTAATCTCTAGTTGATGTGAGATCTCCAATAAAAATAAACGTAAATAACTGGTTAAGAGAAAATTAGATAACAAAAGGTATCAAAATTCATTCCATTCTTCCATAATGTATTTTTTTTCTTTTATTCTAAATCTCTTTAATTAAATGCAATTAATAATAATTTTTTATAGCTTATTTTATACTCAATATGTTGGTAGGTCAAACATTTTCTTACCAGTTACGGACTTTGATTCCTTAGGCGAGTATAAATAATAATAAGCAATAAGATCAATAAATTATATAAGATGTATATAGTATAACCTTATCTTTAAGCACAAGCTATATGGTTATGAGATCAAAATGGTTTAAATTAAAAATCAATATCAAAGATTTTGAACATAGAGAAGCGTTAAATCTAATGACTCAAAAAATTACATAAAAAGTTTTACAATTTAAAAGAATAAAAAATATTTGAATGAAGATATTAATTTTGAGGAAATTAGAAACTCATAATCAAATTGAATAAAGCTCTTGAAGATTTGAGGATTTTGGTATAAAATTGCAGTTTTGTCCTGTTGTGTTATAGTGTCTGGTAGCAACATTATGGCAGAGGGCCATCATTCATCACACTCATTTATTATCAAACAAATTCTAAAATTTGAAATACACAATCTAAGATCTCCCATCCTTTAGTAGTTGTTCATTAAAAGAAACAAACACTCCTTTAACTATCACAAATTTAAAAGATACAACTTTGAATTTACTGTTATCAAAGTAATATTTTTTAAAAAAAAATCTTGTATTCATTTTTAAATTATGAACTTTGTCATTGCCTATTCATTACCTACTTTCTTGTGTTGTGTACCCATGATGTGTGTTACAGATGACAGTTCAGATTTGATTATACATCTATTATAATAATATAATAATATATATTAATATTTTTTAAATTAAAAATAAAATAAATGTAATTAAAATATTAATTTACTAAATTGTTAGGTAGGCATAAGATATTTAAGAAAAAAACGTGCTTGAATTGAATTATGAACACAGAAGTTGTTAGAGACATAGATTCAGCTATTAATAAGACATTTGCCTAAGTTAGCAGAGCATTAGAGCAGGTGAATCAAATAACATGGCTTCCTTCATAACAGTGTGCTCAAGCTTACTTCTAGCAGTTTTGGTGGCTCTCTCAGTTCAAATCTTCTACTTCTCACCCATTGATCCACTTTTGCTTGATCTAAAACCTGCCACAACAACCAGAGACAACAAATTACAGGTGAAAAGTTTATGCTTTCTAACATGGTTTTGTTGTGGAGTTGAAGAATTAGTATTTATGTTGGTATTTTTTGAACAGAACATCATTAAACTTGGAGAAGGGGCTGTGAAGGAACCAGAAGATGTTTGTGTGGACAAAGAAGGGAGTCTGTACACAGCAACTAGAGATGGTTGGATTAAAAGAATGCGCAGAAATGGAGATTGGGAGAATTGGAAGTATATAGGTGGTGATACCTTGATAGGAGTCACACAATCAAAAGAAGGTGGTATCATTGTTTGTGATGCTAACAAGGTAAACTCAAAAGTCCAACATGTTCTATTCTTGTAAACCTTAAGTGGTCCGATAACAGTCCGATAACACTCGTCTGAAAGAACACTCGTCTAGTGTCTGAGATGAGATCTCAGACATTCAGTATTCATTATAACAAATTTCTAAATGGTGGATTCATCATGTATTATGCATGGTGTTTATTCTTATGTGATGAAATGAAGAAGAAAATTATGATTTGCAGGGTTTGCTGAGGGTTAGAGAAGATGGTGTGAGTGTTCTGACTTCAGAAGCTAGTGATGGTTCTCAAATAAGGTTAGTCTTACACGCATGGTTGATATGCGTTTGATGCTTATCTTTATAGGATCATTCTCCAATAAGACATGCCCATGGTGTTCAACATCTCATGCTTCAATCTTTTCTTTTTTCTACTTTCCACAATGCTAATTCATTACTCAAACTCATTTCCAACACAACAAAAATACAAATAAATGAACGCCACGTGGTTAATGTCTTTGTATTCATCTTCAGTTACCCAAATTCTATAAATGTCTCGTCAATAATTGAAGTGTTCTCATGTTTATTAGACAATATATATACTAAATTTATTATTAATTTCTAAAAAATAATTTGTAATTTAATTAATACAATTTTAAAATTTTATTTTAATAAAAAATTCTTATTTTAGTTATAATTTAGTGTAAGGTTTTCATATTTGATATTTAAAGTAATGAATGTTAAAATTTGATTTTGATAAAAGGGAATAAATTAAAACCTTCTAATAAGAAAATATTAAATAGAAATCAATTTTAGAAAAAAAAATAATCAGTTGTTATAGTGATAAAATTAGAGATATTTTAGAGACTAAACAAATTAATAATTTTTAAATTAATTTTTTATTATTGATAAATAGTTTGTAAATTTGTATCTAATTAGTTACCAAATTTAAAATTTAAATAATTAGTAGTTAAAAATTTTATAGTTAATTATCAATAATAAAAATTTATATAGAAATTAATAGTTTTTTTAATCTCTAAAATATCTTTAATTTAGTCACTATAACAACTAATTATTTTTTATTTCTAAATTAGTTTTTATTTAATGATTCTTTTTATTATTTTAATTAAAAAATATATTTTGATAAATAAATTGTCTTGAATAAATTAAAAATGTTTATAGGAAAAATAGAATGACCTAAAACAGAGATATCCTTTAATAATTGGGGAAGGTTGACGTAAGAATGCAGAAGAGAGGGACGAACATATGAACAAGAATCTGGCTTGTGACTTTAGGACCACTGAGTAACAAGTGCAAGTTTAATGAGGAATGTGTTGGTAGGTGAACCAAAACCTAAATATAAATGTTTTGTTTTTGTAAAGGTTCAATTTACACTAACAAACAAACAATTTATAAAATTAACTTATGTTAATTTCAACTTATTCTAATATATAATAAACAAAAATTGTTTTATTTTCATCTATACTAAATAAAAAATATCTTCGTATCAAGCTTATATATAAAAAAACTATTATTTTATTATATATGTACTTTTGACTACCACATCTCTTGCAAATATTATAACTATCATTACTAGTTTTAATTTTATAGGCTTAATATGATAATTTGGCCTTTAAAATTGATTTAGACACTTTTTTTTTAAAACAGTTCAACATTAATTATTGTTCATTAAAACTACTAACCTTTTAGATAAACGGCTAAAATAAGCAATTACTTTTTCTTAAAACGAACTAAAGATTGACTCAATTATAAACATTAAAACACTTACTGCGATTTTTTTTAAATGTAAATCACACCCCTGGAATGGAATTGACCTTCAAAATAAATCACACCCTATTTCATATTGTCAGAAAAGTAAAACTTTGATTTATTTTTATTTTTTTAAGAGAATAATGAGATTGATGAGAATAATAATTTAGGTTGAATGATATTTTGTAGAAAAAAATGTTACTATTTTGTATTAGTTTACAAATTTTCAAAATTTATTTATTTTTTCATATAGATCCATATCTCAGTAAAAAAATTAGTTTTTTATTTTCATTTTTAACCGTTATAATAAGGAGTAATTCACTGTTTGGGTTATCAAGATATCACAACTTCTACTTTTAATAGTTGGGCTAAATATCTCTCTGTACATGTACCAGATCAATTGTAATTTACACTCATCATTTTCTTTAAAATCTTCATCTGCACCCATCATTTTCTTTAAAACTTCAAATTGTGTTTGTCATCTTTTCCAAAAAATTTATCTGGAATGAAAAAAACTTCTAGATATAGATATTAGTGTCGAGAAAGCATTCCTATGTAATGTGAATGATCCTAAAGACACATTTTAGTTCCGGATTTACATATTCGGAACTATCTTATTTATTTATGTGATGAAGATCCTACATCGACTAGAGATTAGAGCCTTTCATTGTATATAAATGGGTGCAAACCTCAACCTCATGAGTGGTTTTATGAAGTTGAGTTAGACTTAGTCTACTTTGTAATATTATGTTATAGATATAAATATTCAGAAGATAAAGAGTAAAAGAAACAATTTTTATGTAGGTGTTGTGGTGATCAAAATTGATCGGATGCAAGGAGAATTAGCCTAACAGTTGTAACCGGAAATAATTTACTGTTGGGTTTTCAAGATATCATAACTGTATTTTGTATGGTAAACAGGTTTGCAGATGATGCAATCGAAGACTGGGATGGGAATGTATATTTCAGCATTGTAAGTACAAAATTTAATATGCATAATTGGCATCTGGATTTCTTAGAGGGAAGACCTCATGGACAAGTTTTCAAGTACACAGCCAAAACCAATGAATCTGCTCTTTTTCTCGATAATCTTGCCTTTGCTAATGGACTTGCACTCTCCAAAGACCAAGATTTTCTTTTGATCTGTGAAACTTGGAGGTAACTCTCTTTCTTTCTTCTTCTTTTTACCTACAACTTATTTATCTATCAACATTATCTTCCCACCATCACAATAATAACATAACAATTCAGAGACAATAATGTATAATTTTATTTAGCCTAATTTTTATTACATTTAAGCAAACATGTTAAAATCAGTTTTTAGAAAACTTATCTAGACAATACACTTTTAATTTACTGACTTTGTATTATCTATCATTTGTTTTGTCTAATGTAAAGTTTTGTGTGTATCAGATATAGGATTGTGAGGCATTGGTTAAAAGGAGAAAAGAAAGGAAAAACAGATATTTTCGTAGAAAACCTTCCTGGTGCACCTGATAATGTCAATCTTGCTCCTGATGGATCCTTCTGGGTCGGTTTGATTAAGGTATTCACTTTTGGCCATGTAAATACTCGTTTTCTTGGTCTAAAATTATAAAGTTTTGTATATGTGGGTGTGTTAAAATTGGTGTTTAATAACTTAAAAGATTGAAACTGATAGGAGATGATATTGAATTGTTTTCCTTCAATACTGATGTAACAGTTGAATTCTGAAAGACTGGAGTTTATGTACAACTACAAGATAACCAAGCACCTGCTTGCTTCATCTCCAAGACTCTTTAACTTTGTGAGTGATCTAAAGAGAAGGGCAACGGTGGTGAATGTGGGAACTGATGGCAAGATAATTAGAAAGTTCGATGATGGTGATGGGAAGGTCATTAATTTTGTGACTTCAGCTTTGGAGTTTGAGGACCATCTTTATTTGGGTAGTCTTACTTCCAACTTTGTTGGAAAATTACCACTGCGTGGTGCATAGAATAGTGAAGTTCAACAACTCTTGAATAAGGGGCCATGTCTCAGCTTGGATCATGCAAAGCATATAGGATAGAATATTGTCTCAATTTGGCAAAATTTGATAATAAGGTCTCTGTTTTCTTTAAGTTTCTTTTCACCTTTTTAAAATTCTAAACTGGCCAGAAAATCTTTTCAACAGTCAAGTAGATCACAGAACAGGTAACTTGTGTGATCAGCAATTAAAACACAATCTCAGTCTTCTGACCTTCAGTTAATTTTTTCATAACAGTTAAATGAAATCAACTAAAAACAAATGCAATTTAATGATCTGATTACAAAATAGTTTAGGGACCTACCTACAATCATGTTCATACAAATTCAAATTATATCACTTTTACTCTATTATAAAACCAACTTGAATTTGTTTTAAGGAAATTATCTGATCAAACTTCAAGGCATGGTAGAGTTTTTGTCCATTAATTAATTAATAATAAACACTACCTTTCTTTTTAAAAAGGATTAATAGTGTAAAGTATTAGCCAGTCAAAACTATAAGAAATTGATGTCTTGAAGGAAAAAACTATAAGTGTATGTTTTTTTCAGCCATTAGAAAGAAATTTATTATAAATTTCAAATGATTAACTAGGTATGTCTGTTTTTTCCTCTGATAACAAGAGCAGATAGATTATAGAGTGACATGTTCTTTTTTCAACACATTAAAAATAAATATCATAAAAAATTACAACAAACGAACATTGACCTATTCAGCTATTTATTCCATCAACATCAAAATGTAGCTTTTTTAAAATAAAACACTGGCAGACTTATTGCTCTTGAGAAGAACATTAGCATTTAACTAACCGTTGCTAGAAGAATATTTCCTTTGACAAGGCTTTGCTCCAACAAAAACACTGCATCAATGTCCAAAAGGAATTTTATGCTTACAAGAGACAAACTATTCAAACAATATTGATTTATAAAAACCGAAGTTGGGACTTGATATTATGCATCTAAAATCTGAAAACTTTATTAGTTAGTATCTACAAGAGTGAATTTACTGCATCCTCATCTTCTTTTCGACTCTTGAATGCTTCTTTGTGTCATTTAACTGGTCCCCTTTTGTTTTCCTACTATTTACGAATTCAGAGAAGGATGGTATTTGTGGCAAGTTGGTATTATTAAACGAACAGCTTTCCATTGGCACAATACATGGAGAAGTTTCTGATCTAGCATTGCCAGAGTATTCATTGCTGGTATCTTCGGCACAAGGATCTAAAGCAGGTGGCGATTTGAAGGGCTGTTCAGCTGGTGAAAGGGACTGTTTAGCTTCGGACACGACACTCATTGAGGCAGAAGCATTAATTGAACGAAGTCGGTTCATCAATTCGCTGGAGCTAGCAGACTTCAGCCATCTTACAGTACTTGCCACTTGCGAATAATAGAATGATTTGCCTGCCTTGCCATATTTCTTGTAGCATTCATCTTCAAGGAAAGATGCTGACGTATCCACTTCAATCCTGAACAAATGTTATAAAAGAATTAAGGAAAAAGCTCACATCCCAACTGTCATTGCTTTAATTTAGCTGTGATATAATTTAAGGTGAATTCATCATCAACTTCGTGGCAGTCATGTCATTATATTATGTTTAAAGATGTAGTTTTGCTATTTAAATAATACATCTATGGCACAATAATAAATTGATCTTTGAAGAAGGTGCCGTTGCATGTCAAATAAATGGCACACTTGTTATAGCAAAAACATATTGAGCAACTGAGTGAGTGTGTTTTTCTGTTGTGGAAGAGTGGGACAATAGAACAAAAACTAAAACAATATGATGCTACGCGTACTTGAAGTTGTCAAGCCGTTGCTGAACCTGTTTTAGAGCATTTTGCAACCTTTGCCTGCTTGCTCCTCGCATTGGATCAGAAATAGCATTCTTGTCAACTTTGTTGCTCTGTTATCAAATTAGATGAGTGGGTATACAGACAGAATAACAATGTATTCTCATTGATCTTTACAGTAATGAACTTCGAAAAAAAAAATAGGCAGAGACTACAAAAGAACTGTATTGCCTTTCTCAATACAGATTGCTTATTGTAACAGTTTCTGCTATGCTACCACCCAAAGGTGCTAGCATGTACTTTTTTAACCAACAATGTGGATGTAATCCAATAAAGACAAACCTGTTTATAACTGTTATTATTTTTATAGAAGTTTTCTTCTGCCCGTTGTAACATCGCAAGCTTTTCATTTACTCCCAATCTGGATTGAAGCTTTGACCTGGTTAGGTTGTTGATAACCTCATTACCATCTGCAAGTGAAAATTCACCCACGTAAATTATGGTCTAATAAACACTTGTTCTCCGGAAGAGTAAAAACACAAGGCAACCAAAATAAGTTCTACCTTCTGAATCAGATATATCTTCCTCTGATCCACTTGCTTCCCCTCCCCGATTCCAGAATTCAGATAACTGTTCTCCATCGATTGCGCTGGTGGAACTGAAAAATTAAATTTGTCAATAAATAAAAAACTCATTTAACTGAATTAATTAATATAGTAGAAGGCAATCACCATCAGACCAACAATGAAATACACAAGGAATAACCGTAAAGTGTTACTAACAAGAAGTCAGACCATATATTCCTTATGTTGGAGGAAACTACTCAATAGTCGATTTTTTAATTCCATTGCTTTGTTTTTTTATTTTATTTTTTCTGGGTCAATTCAAGAGGAAAGTCTCATGGTATTCACACTAAAATGACACAACTTTGAGCCAAAAGCTGTATTGAAGTTCCATCTTTATACCCATATGGCCATATCTGATATCTTTATGTCAAATGATGTAACAAAACTAATCATGGTCTGCATGCGACACCTACCATTCATAATTTTTTCTACCCAAAAAACTGCAGCTACATATAAACGAAATCTGTTTTCAGTTTATCAACTTCAAGTTCAATTCCTAATGCATAAGAGGGTTCTTTACTAATAAATAGCACCTGGTTATAAAAACTCGAGAAGAACCATTTTTATGGCATAGAGCAGAAACAGTTTTGAGATCCTCCAAACATCTGGCAACTAAGTTTGCATGTCTGCAGGCATCACATGTTTTTCCACATAGTGATGCAGTTACCTGCTTATAACAATTAAAGTTAATAATCCACTTAGCTTAACATGAAACATGCCAGATATTTCATACCTGTTCCCCAAAACTCTCAAGAATCCTTTTCCTGCGGCATCCAGATCCTTCACAGTATTCAACCATCTACATAGTTACAGATACATTCTATTACGTAAGTATATAATGGCAAGGTGCAGAGATATACTGTGTTAAAAAAATCACCAGGAGACTAGATGTCACCTGATTGAAAGCAGTAAGGGATATTTTGGATGATTCTTCTTGTGAACTAGATGACTGTGAGTTCTTGCTCCCCGATTTACTTAATATAAATTTCTGAAACAGATTATAATTTAAGAAAACAAATACAGTAAGAAAAACGAGCAAAGTCTCTAGTAAGCCAAGCTAACCATTCTTTTGCAATCATCTACCCCATAGTACAACAAACTTCTAGATGGCAATTGATCACGACCAGCTCTGCCAGACTCTTGATAGAATGCTTCCATTGACTTGGGAATATTGAAATGGCACACAATTCTGACATCCTTTCTATCAATGCCCTGGTAAATTTGATCTCAAGTTATTAGCAGCAAAGCACAAGTATAATAAATAAAGATTACAATATTAAAACATCACAAATTTTTAATCAACTGATAGTAAATCACCACTTACCATTCTGAATGAAGACCAAAGGCTTAGTAACTACATGCAACAGCACAGCTCCATGCAGAGATTAGGAAGAAAAGAAAGAAATACATCACAACCTCAAATAAATCAAAAGTTCTTTGCACTACATTAAAATCATAAAATGTTGTAGCTATACTTTAACACAAGTGAAAATATCATACTCAGATTTCTAATCACATTTTTTTGTTCCTCCGCACTTTGACCCATTCTGCTATACATTGTAAAAAATAAAATTAATTTTAGTAATTTATTGTATTTTAATCTATCAATATTATTTTCAATCTCTATGCAGGCCCAACCAACATTGAACTAAGGAATGATGAAAGCATAGTTAATAGCATGCTTTTGCACCATCATGGCTTCATGGCCCTTGGTCTCTACAAAAGTCCCATCACAGAACATTTTAGCTTGGCAGATGCTGCACCCAGTATCATGCCATATATCATTGTAATCCATTGATGTTATAGCCACTACTGTAAACAGGGCCATAAAAGCTCATCCAACCCCCACAACACGTACTATCATGTAATTAAACGCTTCAAAGAAATAATTGCACGAGATACCAACATAAAAAGGGAAAAACATACCCAAAAGCAACAGTGGCAACAACAACTTTTATCTTAGAAGAAATCCAATCATCTAATACCGAAGTTCGCATTTTATTATTCAATCCTGCATGATAAGCTGAAAAGATCCAAAATAAAATATACTATATGAACTGATAGGTGTAGTAGACAATCAATTAGTAAAGGCAGAAAAATATGAAAAAGTACCAGCACATGAAATGCCACTTTGGGATAGATTACTTGACAAGTCATCACACATTGAACGTTCAAGGCAGTACACTATTGCACAGACATCTCCCAGAGATTTGAGTGTATTAGATAAATCAGCAAAAGCATCATCCAATAGATCTTTGTATCTAACTGTATCATCAAGAATTCAAGTCAGATTTGTTTAAAGTAAATTGTAAGCTGCATCTCATACAAAATCAACATGTTGAGCAATTCACTGACAAAATTCATGCAGTAACTGGAATGCTTAATATAGCCAAAATAGAATAGCATGCTGTTCTTTTGCTTTCTTCTATCCTCTGTCATTGTATCTACGCTATTAAAAGTAGCATACACAAACATTTATGTAGTGGGTGGATTGATTGTGCCAGTGACATTGTGTGTCACAGGACAATTATATTTCACCATTACTAGCATAGAAACTATGTCATAAAAGCTTAATTGTTTTTAGATATGAATCATTCAGCCAAGCAGAACTGACCTTCATAATATATATTTGGACGATTAAATGAAGACTTGAGTACTAATGGATTTTGCATCCGCAAGGATTCAACTACATCCCTCTGAACCCTACAAAAAAAGAATATCCAGGGAATCAATGCCACAATGTGATTCTCATTTCTCTCCCCTCAACACGTAAAAATTTGAGATCAAAACAAAAGAGAATGCCTGCACCAAAAATATAACCCAGAATGTGCAATGATCATTGCGGTAAGCAGAGCACTTGACAGAATAACAAGCCAAAAATTATTTGGCCATTCCATAATAACAAAATTCTTCCACAATACAAAATATACTGGAAGTTGATACATTTATACACACACACACGAGTTAGGATGCATTTTACACCTTCAATAACATTTTATAGAATGCAAATTTAATTGTTCTATCATACACTCCACAGTGATAGTGCTCGTAAATACCTCTGACATTCTTCTATTCCTCACAGCTTATTTGGCTCAAATAGTTGCTTAAAGAACTAAAATTTGGGGAAGTTACACATATGACTCTCGTTTGTGATAGCCAAGTTGCTCTTCATATTGCCTCGAACCCAGTGTTTCAAAATGAGGACCAAACATATCAAGATAGATTGTCACTTCATCCGAGAAAAGATTTAATCTAGAGACATTCCGTTTCTTAATTTCAGTGATCAATATATCTCCACCAAACCATTGTGGGCCCTAGGATTGACTATATATGTAACAAGCTTGGTGCATATGTTTCTTTGCTCCAACTTGAGGGGGAGTGTTAGATATATTTTGTATATGGGCTTGGGCCCATCCTTATGTAATGCTATGTATGCTATATGTATATATGTTCCTCAGATGTGCTTATATGAATTTCATATACTTATTAATTAAGATCATATATACAAAATTTCATACTATTTCAAAATTATTTAAAAGTTTATAACATCACTTAACTGATAATATGACATTGAAAAAATACGTAAATGTTTATCATCAGATAACATGAAATATGATAGACTTGATCATTAAGATAATATAGCAAACTTCATCTGTTGGACCAACTACATTTGTATTCTATAACAAGTTATTGAAGGTAGATTTTGACTAAGTTTTATGCCTAATGTAAACAGATCTTAACTCTCTTTATATATATACACACTCACACATCATCATCATCATCAATGTCACTTACAGGAGAATAGCAATTGCAAAACAATGTCAAAATTGACAAATTAATGTTCAAAAAAATACACAAGCTTGTAAAAGCATAAGCTTGAGTATAAAATGCAAATATGAACAAAATTAAAACTGTGACAAAATAAAAGAAAATTATATCAAAGAAATTAAATTAGGAAGACTCACTTTGGCGCAGCAGTAGCAGTCAAAGCTAATATTGGTACATCTGGTAGGTGGCTTCTCAAAGATGAAAGCTTACGGTAGCTAGGTCTGCTTCGAAATAGAGAAGGAAAAGAGAATTGTGTCTCATGAGAATAAACTCTAATCCATATGCATATATGGGAAATTACACACAAACACCCCAAACTCAATCAAACCTTCAGATATTGGATAAAGAAAATAAAAAAGGCAAAGATAATAGAGACATTAATGGAATTCAGCTGGAACCTATTGAAGCACAATCAAGCACTACCAAATTAATGTTACAGGTTTAGCACTAGGATAAAAGTAAATAAAAATCAAGCATATATACATGTGAATTGAGAAAAAGAGAGGATGAATCTGATTAGGCAAGGCACTACAGAAATATTAACTAAATAAAATTTGTTGCCTTAGCAGAAAGAAATATATAGGTCCTGTAAGATAATCATGAAAATATTCTAGCACTCCAATTGGCTTGTTGCAGAAAGCAGAATGTATGACAAACCTGAAATCATGACCCCAACTTGAGATGCAATGCGCCTGAAAATTTTGCACTAGTGAGACTATTAAGAAAGCAAGTAAATTCCAGCAGATAAAAAATTTGAAATGGCCTTCCCAGCACACACCTCATCTATGGCAATGAGAGTTAGCAGACCCCTAGTATAAATCTTGGTCAGCTTTGACATAAACCCTGGTGTTGCTATCAACTCTGGAGTCACATATAGCAGCCTTGTAGAAGGTTTTCCAGAATCAAGGTCCTCGTGAATCTTATATCATAAAAGGTAAAAATCACTTTCCTGAATCAATAACACTAGGGAACAGTGAGAAATTGGATACATATGGACTAACCTCGTCTAAACTCTAAAGTCAAGAGATTAGTCAACACAGTAGGGTTTTATTCACAATTGATTTCAATTATAATATTTTCATAAATATAAATTCATATCTCACTTTCTCACTTTACACATGATAGGAACTTTGGTATCATGGGGTGCCTGAGTCCCACGTGGAAAGGACTTTAGAGGGTGGGTTTTCCCAAGTGTTTGGATACTTATCAATATCTCTTTGCGTTAAAAGGGATAAATTTATTACACATATTAATTAATTTGGCATGGATTCTTTATACAGACACAAACACTCTCCATGTTAAGCCGAAGTACCAAACTAATTCCAATATAAACAACTCCAGGATGTGGAAAATATTATTGAGATGATTGTAATTGTTATATTACCTACACTTCTATTTCACTTTGATATATGTTGATATATTATTTACAATAAAGATGGTGACGAGCCTTGAAGCAATAATAAAGTTGCTGCCTTTTAAGGTCATAGAATCAGTCATGATTGAAATCCTAGTATCAGTCACACTGCACTGCTTCCAAGGTGAGACACCTTACACCTAACCCTGACCCCACTAAGTTGGATTATCGAGCATCAGATTACCTATCATAAAAAGTCAGCATTTTAACAACTTACTCACCTTTACTTTAGCATCCGCGGTTTTTGTTGAGGAGAGAAAATCTGCTGCAATCCCTTTCTCCTTCAGTGCCATTACTTGGTTTTCCTGACTTATAGAAAGAAAAAAATCAGACAAAACAAACTCTAAACTCAGAAAATCAATATTGTCTGAAAATTAAGTGAGTTACCAAAGATGCCTACCATTAAGGCTGTCAGCAGAACAAAAGTCAGAAATCACGGTAGTATCCTAGCATAAAAAATTATGTGAATTACCAAGAGCAACAAGCTCGGCTAAAGACACGACATGTACAAAGAAGAACGGCATCCACCTATTAAAGGAGATACAACAAGCACAATTCCTGTTTTTGCCAATGCAGGGATCTGATAACACATTGACTTGCCTCCCCCAGTTGGCATAAGGCAAAAACAATCCTTTCCTGCATAAAGAGTCCAAAATCAATGGATAATTTCAACTTAAATTAAATAAGGCAAATAGTCATTTTTATTATGCAAAGAACACGACTTGAACTGAAACTGTTACTTTACACTCATCAAAAGTCTCTGAGGCACCAATTACAACAAAACACGAAGGAAAATATCATAGTTCACTTCCATGCTTGTAGAAAGGAAAAGGCGAATGCACCTGAGAGCACCGACTGAATAGCGTCCAATTGCATGCCCCTAAAATCAGGGTACCCAAAATGCCATCTTAGAAGCTTCACCAACGTTTCCTTGCTGCGCAGTTCCTTCTTCTTCCTGTTCGCATTCGCGTCGCTCAGTGGCAATGTCGACTTCTTCTGCATTTCAATTCCAACCTGCCAAATCAAAAATCGATCAACGAATTCTACAGCGGAAGAATTAAGAATAAAATCGTTTGAAAGTGCACCGAAAGTTCGAACCTTTGATATAAGGGTTTTGCGAATTGCCCGATGCAAAGCCGTTCGCGGGTTTTTCTTTCTCCCAATGGATCAAAAATTGAAATTACAGTGAAAAAATACGTCGGTCTTTTGTGTATATCCTTTTAATTGATTTAAAAAGTTAGTGAAAAATAAGTTTCTATATAAAAAAAATAACAAATTAATTATTTTATTAATAATAGCTTTTAATTAAGTATTATGGTGACATGTTACACAAAGTCCTATGGTTAAATTTCTCCAATTTAAGATAAACAGCGCTTGTTTTTATGAATAAGATTTGATTTAGATAACAGTAGTCAACGAGATTTGGAAACATAGAAACATAATAGTCTTTAAAGAGGGGTAGTAGATGTACTTGAAACTTTTGTTTTGATTCAATTAAAGGTTTAGTCATGGATTACATCTAAATCACAGTTTGCACATTTTTTCTTTTCTGATTGGTGTATAAATCCGTGGTATAAGGATACTCTTATGATATATTCATTTATGTTGTATGATTGCGTGTCTTCCTCTGGGTTAACCAGAAGAGTTTTATTTAGAAAAACATGAAAGTAAGTCTAGTGAGAAAGGTTGTAGTTTGAGTTCATGTATAAGGGTTGAATCACTCTAAAGTTGTTCATATTTATTATTTTTTTTATTGTTAATAAAAAAAATATTATGGTGACAAATTTTTTTCAGATAATAGTTGAATTAAGAATATTCATAAGATAATAAAAAGTGAAGTGAATATTTTTCTCCTTAAATAAAAAAATATAAAGAAACAAATGTAGTTGAAGTTGCTACTTGAAGTTGGTACAACTCTCCATCAATCATGTATTGAAATTGTAAAAGAATCACTTCAATATTAACCAACTCAAATTGAATCTAACAAATTTGCATCAACCTCTCAAGAGATTTAAATGAGAAGACCTCAATCTAATACATTTTATGTCAATTTCATGATTAAATCATATTTGAAGTGCTATTATGTTTCTCTTTTTAGAATATGAATGAAACTTATTGTTTTATAATAATTATTTTAATTATAATTTGATTTGGATGTAGTTCCTAAAATTCTTTCAATTGTAATGTGGATTATCACATGATAAATGATAATAATATATTCATTTTAATGACGGACGGCATGGCATGGAGAAGTACTTCTTGATTATAAAATCAGTAAGTTATTTTTTTCTAAAGAAGTTCCTTGTGTAGAATCTGGATGTTATTTTTAAAAAATGATTTTATATTGTAAAATTTAAAAGTCAATGTTATATTCTACATTATCTATTTGAAAAAAAAAAAATCTATGCAAAAGAAAATAACGTTCAGACTATGCAATCTCAAATTCACTTATAAAGTATGCAATTTGCAAGTCATTTTTAAATCCAAAAGTCACTTTCAAATCAGAAGTCTACTCTATATTTCACAATCCAAAAGTTTTTTTTTTCGTAAAAAAAAAAGTTAAGTCAATGTTGATTTTCATATTACACATTCTGCATGTCTTTTTTCTGAAAGTCATTTTTAAATCTAGAAGTCACTTTTGAATCCAAAAGTCTAGAAGTCTAGTTTATGTTTCACTATCCAAAAGTTATTTTTTTCGTAAAAAAAAAACTATAAGTCTAATTGTTTTTCACATTACACATTTTGCAAGTCTTTTTATGAAAAAAAAATGACTTCTAGATTGTATAATTCAAAAATAATTTTTGAATCTAAAAATCTATTCCAAATTGTATGATTCAATTCAAATGTCATCTTCTCAAAAAAAAAAAGAGATTTCAGATTATGGTATAATGTCTGAATGGATCATAAAACAAACATTTGACTATTATCTCGTGCAATATTAAAATGTTATACCAAAAATTGCATAATGTTAAAATTTAACCATGTTATACAAAAAGGTTTTGTTCTCAGTCTCATCAAACCAGGGTACCAAAAAGGCTCTTAACAGCCCTACCACTCCATTTTAGCCACACAAGGCATGGTTTCCACCAATTTCTTATTGACTTGTTTACTAATTATAACTAGGTCCATATTAGATTTTGGGACACCAACATTGAACGAGTTGATCCTTGTGTTACAACACTCTCCCCTAACAAACTTTTCAAATCTACAAACGTTGTAACGTGTGAGAAAAATCCCACCCTACCTTAACCTGTTTTCTGTACAAAAGCTTTGATGTCAAATGCATCACCAGCAGAAGTCTTCGTAATGACACCCTGCTCGGAGAACATGAAATGGTTAGAGGAGCAAATGCAGCTGAAATCCATACAAATTATGCAAGTAAAGAGAGATAAGGGATAAGAAAGACCTTCTCCGTGATGATCCCAGATATTAGATTTGCAGGAGTAACATCGAAAGCCGGGTTCCACACAGAAATTCCCGAGGCAGCAACCTGCTCTCCAAGTCCTCCCCGTGCGTTCAACAATTCCTTGGGGGACCTCTCCTCAATTACAATTTCTTGTCCAGAAGAAAGTGATAGATCAACAGAAGTGAGGGGTGCAGCCACATAAAAAGGTACATTATGAAACTTCGCGGACAAGGCAACGCTGTAGGTTCCAATTTTGTTGGCCGTGTCACCTGCAATGTCATTTAGAGGAAGATGAATCTGATGATAGCTTTCAAGCTCAAGCAAACTATAGCTTATTTTCATCTCAAAGTACCGTTTGATGCAACACGATCAGCCCCAACAACAACAGCGTCCACACTTCCTGCTTTCATTAATGCAGCTGCAGCAGAATCAGCAATCAGAGTTGATGGTATTTTTTCATGCACCAATTCATAGGCAGTAAGTCTAGATCCCTGCAATTAAACATTGTGATTGATTAGTATGCACAACCTCCAAATCGTTCTAGGTTAGATTTCATAGTATGTGTTCTCAAAACTACAACAAACTTCAGCTAACTTGTTCTTTCATGTCATCAATCTACTGCCCACATTCAAATGTATATATATACCGACTCTGATTGAAACTTTAGTATTTTAGTTTAATGGGCCCCAGAATTTGTATTCTCTTAATCAAATGAATGACTAAGCAGCTAACTTAAGCTGAATATAACTAACTAGATAAACTACAACTATCACCAAGATACAGATTGAAGAATATCTTTTATTTCAGTGTTCTTGTTCAGAAATTGATGCTACGTATTGAAACTTTAAAATGAACATGGATATAAACCAGAAATGAAAATACATCATTGTGGCTCAAATCTGTTCTCAAGTAGTAATGCTATTAATCATGTTCACAAATAAAACACAAAATAACTTACACTGATCATCCTATTTAAATGTAACTCAGGATGCATCTTCTCTCAAAAGGGCTCTGGGTATACCTAAATGTTGAATATACTAGGGAAAGTCCACTCACTTGATTAAATGGGCGTGTTTCTGTGCAATAAGCCCTTTCTAGAACTCCTCCACCGTGAAGTGCACGGATCACACCCAGAGCAGTACCATATCCAGCTGTGGCTAGACTGAGTATTAATCAAAGACTGAGTTATAAGTACGTCCGAAACTTTATCAATAATTTATCAAACTAGTGGAAAACAACAGATAACTATATTAAATGTAGTACTACTAAATAAGAAATGGTACTGTAAAAAGCACCTTCCAGTATTGCAATGCGTCAAAACAGAAAGCTTTTGTTTCTCTGTTTGTTGCTGAATACAGGTAGCTCCATAAGAGCCAATAGCTCGATTTGAGGCAACATCATCCTCAAGCATAACTTCAGAAGCTTCTATAAATGCCTACGGATTAATCCAGTATATTCATGTTCAAATGGCTAAAACCAAAAACGAGTAAAAAGGGTAAAAAAATGTAACTTTCTTCACTAGCAAGAATTCCTTCAGTGTAAATTTTAGCAATACCTGGAAAACACTCCTGCCCTCTGAAGTGGTAGCAGCAGCATTTGAGACGACTTCTTTGAGTTTTGTCGCAGCATCCGACAGATTCACTGCAGTTGGCCGACTGCATCATGAATGAAGAAAGAAATAAGCTAAAACTCATGCTCGAAAACCTCATGACAACCACACCAACTTTTTAAGGACGCACTTCAATATGCCAAATGTTAATCACTCGGCAAAGGCATACTTAAATTAACCAAAATACATAGATTGCTGTCTAAGAAATGCAGAGAATTGTAAATACCTAGACACAAGATATTCTAATTTATTCTGCAGGAAGGAAACAGCTTCACCAGCTGAACCATTGAAACCATCTAAATTGAACACCTCCACTGCCAAAGAGAGTGCCGCCGCAATCGCAATAGCAGGTGCTCCCCGGACCACCATATCCCGAATGGCATTCCTGAGAAGATTATGAACATTTAAATATTTTGAATCCACTGACTGAAAATACTAAGACCACAATACAAATTCTAGAGGCTCATTCAAATTCGCTACGACAGTAACATGAAAATTGATCACTTAAAATGCAGTGAAATCCAAATTCAAATTCAACTTAAACATCTTACCAGCCATCCGTTGAATCCCGAATTTCCAAGTAAGTTGTCTCCAGAGGGAGCTTTCTCTGCACAAGCAGAATCAGCGGCGCAAAGTAAAGATTAAAACAAAACCGAAATTGATGGTAAAAATATAGTGTTAGAACATTGTCGAAAACGTGTGTGCGTGCGAAAATCTTTGCATACGAATTCGGTGAAGGAAAGGGGAATCTGAAGAGAAGAGAGGACCTGATCGAGAAGGTGGAGGGAACCGCGGGTGTAGCGTATGGATTGGAGCGTTGCTGCAACAACATCGTTGAACTCACGTGCCATGGCTTCGCGTTCGGAAGCAGATTCAGCGTTTGAGGGTTGGGTTCTGGAAGAAGGTTTAGTGTGAGTTTCAGAAATTCGCAATCTGCTTTTTTAGTGCAGAAACAAAGGTCGTGTTCTTTTTTTCTCTCTCTCTTTTACTGTACGAAATGCTTTTTGTTTCACCGCAGACACAGAGGAATACGCAATCGTGCTTTTCCCTCTTTTACTGCACAAACAAGATTCCTTCGCCTCCTCCACCACTACCCAAACAATAGATATTCTTTATCGAATGTTTCAATAATATCATTTGTGATGGAAATGTTCACTATATTTTTTTTTATTGAAAACAAGGAAATTTTAAAAATTATATTGAGAAATGTTAAAAATAATCTTTAAAAGGAAAAAAATTATTTTTATTTTTTTATAGGCTTAAGTTTTAAATTCTCAAGTATTTTCAATTGAGTCCTAATAAAACTTTTGTTTTGTAGCATGTAAGTATTTTCAATTGAGTTCTAATTAAATTTTTCTAAGTATGTTTAATAATTAAAAATTATATTTTTTAATAGTATCTATAGTTTAATCTTTGTTGTTAAGTGGTAATTGGTATATTGTCTTGTTTAATATTAAACAACGTAGTTTTGTTATTAATATGATTTTTATTTTTAAATTAAGGTTAAAAAAATGAAAATTTAAATATATTACTGGGATAGTGCGAAACAAGTAGATGACATAAATTTGGATTTTTTATTATTTTATTTTGGTCATGTTTTCCTAAATTATATTTTGTTATATGTTACTCTTTCGGTGTTATTCTGGTCTTGGAAGTTAACTAAACCATTATGATTTTGATTATGTTTAAATTTTAATGTTGTTGGCTATTGAATTTTGTAGTTAAGAAATATGTTAATAAGTTATTGCATGTAATTGATAGTTGTTCCTTTAAGGTGGTGTTAAATATGTTAATAAATTTCTGAGTTTGAATATTGAGATTTATCTTGCGTCTTAAATGATCACAAAATTAAGTATCCTTATCATTTTGTTATGTTCTTCATGGTGAGGATATCTAATTTGGATTTGTTTTTTCAAATATATTGTAATGCGATGCGGACAAGTGAAGTGAAGTTGCTAGCCAATTAACACTAAATGGGATTAAGAGATAAAAACAATTTTATATAATACTAACACAAAATAACATATGAAACAACTAAGTAAAGTGACAGAATAAAATAACACACATCACCCATATAGCAAAAATTTAAACAGTATAAATTTAATTGAATTTTTTAAAATATTTAAATAAAAAAAATCATCTTAGATCCAACTAAATAAAAAGCAAGATTGTTATGAAGAAAAAGAGACATACATAAAGACAATAATGACAACATAACTCTTATAATTCATAATAAACAATAATAATAAATATCATACGTTTTGCAGCTCAGCAAAAGACTTCCACTGACAGTGCAAATGTGATTGTCCTTTCCATTTTATAAAAAATTCCATCTCATTCCAATCAATTTCTGAATCAAACAAGTGACTCGTTAAAACATGCTGAGTTGATTGATTATTCCTTTCAGCATCTTTAGTTGTGCCCTTTGGTTGATGCCAAAACACCTTTTCAATGGAGTCGCTATCTTCTTCGTCAATTTCTTCCTGAAGAACACAAAGAATGACGTTATTTGGTTGTGCATGTATGCGGATTACTCAATAGATGATATCACTTAATCCACGAAAGACTAACAACAGAGTATACTCAGAAGACTAAGTTCAGAACTCAAAAATTTCAAACAACAGCAAATCACATTCTCATTTTCAAAAAATTGCAAACACATTCGTAATACAAGCAAACCACACCAAACTTGAAACTAATTTATATCATATTTACATAAATTTCACCGTACTAAGCTGCAAAGAGAAGGAGATAACAACACACCATAAACACGAAGGTGAAAAAGTATTTAAAAATTAAAAAAAAAAAAATGGAAAATTCAAGTTTCAGAACCAAACCAGTTTTGGAAAAAATAGGAAACGCAGCATTTATAAGTTTCCATTGACTTACCTCAATGGTGGAAGGAGAAGCTACAATCTACAAGGAAAAAATTTTGAGGAAAGGAAAGCTTCATTGAGCAAGAGTTGCCGTAAGGTTCAAAAGATTGTGGAGGGAGGAGAAGCTTTAGGTTAATTTTTTTTTTATTGTTTTAGATTAAAGCATATTATGTCAGTTGAAATAAAAAATGACATAATAAAAATTTATTATGAAGTTCTATCCTGAACCGACATAGTAAATACTTAATATGCTAATTTTAATTTTAATCGTCATAATAAATTTCACGATTATTACAGAAAGTCCGTGCATCATTTTTATGATAGATAAACTACACCATTATAATAAACTGTCAAAAAATATTTACTTAAATGATAAAATAATAAAAAATTATATATTTTTATTAATGATTAATTATATAATATCATGTCCCAAAATTTATATAACTAATCATTAATAAAGAGATACAATTTCTTATTATTTTACCAGTAAATATCTTTTGAATTTAAAAAACTATTATTAGTAAAAAAAATATATATATATACAATAAAAAATACATATAATAAAATTATAAAAAAGTACCTATAATATATACAATAATAAAATCATTGTCTGGGAATCAAACGAGAGTCACACCCACTATCGTTTTCACAACCTTGCAGGGTCAACCAAACATACAAAACACCAAACCAAAATCTAAAAATAGTTTTACAAAAAAATTAATATAAATAATATTTTATATAAGATATTATTCATTTTATTTTTAAAAATATAAAATTTATCGTTAAAAATATTAAAACTTAAAAAAATATCTCCACTTTGTATAAATGATGAGGGACGACCCTGTTCCTAAAACAGAGTTCTACTGGAATAGAATATTGTTGCTCAAATTAATAAGAAATTGAAAATAATAATAGTATGAAAGTGTTTGGTACTTATATTTTATAAGTCTTTGAATCATTCGGAATAGCACATATAATATTACATATAATATTTGTTAAATTTATGATAATTGTAACTAGTATGATTCTAAAACAATTTTTAAAAAATAAATATATTAATTTTTTAAAAATTCAAATTTTATTGTATAAATTATTATTATAAGTATCTCTCCTACGTACGACCGTTCATTCTCTTAAAAGGATTCTTTTACAAACTCACCATTTTTCTGCTCTCTAAATCACTTCCAATCTACGCTACCCTTCTTCTTCTTCTAGTCACCTCATTTTCGATACACATTTTTACACTTTCTTAGGGTTCCAAGTCCTCTTTTCCTATTAAGGTGAGTTCTAATGTGAACCCAATCATCTGTTGTTAATTTTCATACCAGGATCGCAATCACTCAATATCTGTCCTTTTGTGATGCTGGCTTGCTAGCTAATGCCACCCCCCTTTCCACAACCGACATGGTGGAAATGTTTTAGCAAGAAAGGCATTTTTAGTTCAAATTGATCATTTTTATTGGAATTTAGAGTGGAAGAAGGTTGTTGCTGTTTCAATGCTGCTTAGAGTTTGATTGATTGCTAGCTTTTTTGAGAAAGTGACGTTTTTTCCCTCTCCATGGCGTGAAATCACTACTGGCTTAAATTGAAACCTTTTATGTTTTTTTGTCTGTTTCCTTTCTTGTTGGAAGATTATTTATTTTGTTTCTAATTTAGCTCAATTGGAGCTTAGTATTCAGCACATTTGAAAAGGAAAGAGGGTGCCTTGCCTTCGCTTGCCTTTTCTTCACTTTCTTATGTTTGTAACTTTCTTTTGTCTGTGTAGGATGAAGGTGGGCTTCTATGGGTTGAAGGGTAAAGAAATTTCCCTTATTTCCATTATTCTGGTGTCCACAACGTTCATTATGTGGTCATGGGAGAGAGCATCTGGTCGTGCTTCATTTGTTTCCTCTCAAACATTGATGCAGTTTTCTTCAGGTTTGCATTAGTTTTTTCTTGAATAAAACTTATATGTTATTATTCCCTTAATGTGGGAATATTATTTTATTTTTCATTTATGAAGGCCGAATCACTTATGTTGCAAAGGTTACTTAGTAACTTTGGACTTTGGAGGTAGTGTTTAAAGTCTGAATTAACGAACGTGTTGTCTTGATGAGTGATGAAGCTGGTTGTAAATCCCTAGTTTCTTGATAAGGATAATCTCATCATTTTGAGATGAGGATGCCATTTGTATAGTATCCATTGACATCAAATACCGTCTTATCTTTCTGTAACGAAGCTTTGAAACTTCATGCTGAACAGTCAACTTGTATTTTTTATCAGTAGTTTCTTTTTGGTTGTTTAGCATATTTGAAGATAATTTGGCGAGTAGCTCTGTGGTCAACATACTCGTGCCAAAGCCATCTATTATAGCATGTGGTCTTGCTGTTCCCTTCCCTTCCCCTTCTATCTTTGTTAAGCTCGTGTTAATTTGGGACTTAAGATTGGTCTTTCATTTGATGTTGTAGAAATTTTTTCCAGTGTGTTAGATGAATATGATGGAAGTGGAGAAGTTAGCATCGGTTTGAGTAATGCTACAGAAAACAAAGGTATTGAATTTTTTTCCCCATATGAATATGTAATATGTCGTTCTAATTGCCAAATTCTATAAAATATTACTGTGAAGCTATTATGATTTGAAGGGAAACTGATACATGCAACTTGTTTTCTTGACTTTCCTTTTAAAGTGTTTCTCTGAATTTTTCTGACCAATTTTAGTTAATTTTACAAAAAAGCTCGAAGCCTTATAGTTATAGGAAAATGGTCAGCTTATTATCTAATGACAAGATTATTTTTAAAGGTTACCTCTAAAATTTTCTTAAAAACCTATTTAATTCCTAAAGAAAGCTTGAAACATTATAGCTGTAATTATGTTGAAGTTGAGAAAATAATCTTATTGTTTGTTCCCTTCTCTTATCAAGAGGTGACATATCTAAGCAAGTTGCAATTGAGCACTATTCTGAGCAGTAGTAGTCAACAAACAAAAACATATTTATGTAGACTGATTCTGGGAAGAAGAAGCTCTCATGTTAACTGGATTAAATGTTTGAATGTTTCATATTTTTGGTGTGGTTGGTCCTTCATGCATTCACGCTTTAGAGGAGCAAAATTTCATGCAAATTTGTTATACTGATGAACTATATATTGCTAGTACTGTTATAGTAAGTACTCTTTTCTTGTTAATCCTTTTCCAGTATGTAACCATGCAAAAGGAAAATGGGTTCCAGACAACCGCCGACCTTTATACTCAGGTTCTGAATGCAAACAATGGCTGTCAGAGATGTGGGCTTGCCGCTTGACTCAACGCACAGACTTTGCATATGAAAGGCTTCGGTGGCAGCCAAAAGATTGTCAAATGGAGGAATTTGAAGGCTCTAAATTTTTTAGAAGGTACTGTGTGTTCTCTCTAATGTTTATAGATCAGACTGTTGTCTAATTGCTTTAGGGTTCAGTTCAATGATTTGATACTTGAAATTGTGAATTGAATCATAGTATGCTGCTTGATGCACTTGGAATAATCAGTTTTGGTAGAGGCTTGTGCTGACAGGCTAATCATATTATTTTAGTTATTCTTATTTCTGGTTGCTTAGTAAGATGGCTCTGTACTTAATCAACTTCCTCTGATTTGGAAGTTACCTTGTATTTCACTACATAATGGATTGCAATACATATTTGCTCTTCATAGTTTAAATTAGTCTAAATTTCTGGGATCAATTTTGACTAATTGATAATAATTGGTTGCGTTCAGGATGCAACACAAAACTCTAGCCTTTGTTGGAGACTCATTGGGCCGGCAGCAGTTTCAATCTCTAATGTGCATGATCACTGCTGGGAAGGAAACACATGATGTGGAAGATGTGGGGAAGGAGTATGGGTTGATTCTATCTGAGGGTGCTGTCCGCCCTGATGGTTGGGCTTACCGTTTTTTGAGCACCAATACTACAATTCTCTACTACTGGTCTGCAGTTCTCTGTGATATTGAACCTATCAATGTCAATGATCCTGGGACAGAGTATGCAATGCATCTTGACCGGCCTCCAGCCTTCTTGCACCAATTCCTTCACAAGTTTAACGTGCTGGTTCTCAACACAGGTCACCATTGGAATCGAGGAAAGCTCAAGGCCAATCGGTGGATAATGCATGTTGGAGGTGTGCCAAATACTGACAAGAAGATAGCAGTGGTTGGGGGTGCCAAGAATCTCACTGTTCACAGTGTGGTTAGTTGGGTGAGCTCTCAGCTTTTAGAGTATCCTAGTTTGAAGGTATTCTTTCGGACCATTTCCCCAAGGCATTTTGTTGGTGGGGACTGGAACACTGGAGGCAGCTGTAACAGCACTACACCAATGTCAGTGGGAAAGGAAATATTGGATGAGGAATCCACAGATAAAGTTGTAGTAAATGCAGTGAAGGGAACAAGGGTCAAGATCTTGGACATAACAGCTCTTTCTCAGCTTAGGGATGAAGGTCATATATCTCATTTTAGCATTTCGGCTAAGCCTGGTGTGCAGGATTGCTTACACTGGTGTTTGCCTGGCATTCCTGATACATGGAATGAAATACTCTTTACACAAATCTAGTCTGCACATGATGTTACACTTTTATCGGCCAATTATGTCGTTCACACTTCCTATCTTGTACCTGACTGTTCAGAGGATGCAGTTGCGGGGATGCAATACAAGATGCCCTTATCAGGGTTGGAACTTTGAGCTGATCTTTGATATATGAGTATGACATTCCTAATACTTTGAAATACGGGATTTTCTTTGGTACAATATTGGTTAAGTATATAACTTTCACTTCTTACGTGACCAGTTACATCGTCACAGAAAAGGTTGGTACAAAGCTAAAGTATTGGAACATATGACGATAGTATATGGAACTGTGTTATTATCCGTTCTTCAACTGTTATTCAAGACATTGGGATATGGAGATACCCTTTTTCGTCTGCTTGGGAGCTTGAGATAAAAAGTTTTTTTGAATGTACTTTTAGATTTAGTAGCTTGAGATAAAAATCTCAAATGTACTTTTAGATTTAGTATACTTAATGGAGCTTCAAAGTATAAACATCTCAAGTTCAATATAACTTACCCTCTTCATTACGAGGGAAAAATGTAGTCATAGTTGTGTAATATTCTCTTAAGTTCAATTGTATTTTTAATCCCCTGATATAATTACTGCTTGACTTGCTGCTATAGAAGTTAAAAACAAATCAATTAAGCCTCTAAGCGAAGGAGCTTATGCAATATCATGATTTCCTTAATTATGTGATAGAAAATGAAAAGAACTAAAAAAAAAGATTAAATTTAATTGAATGACATGTGACTTTTTAGGCTGAATTTTCTATCTAGCACCATTTACACTTTTATTTTTTCATGTAGCACTATTTTGTTTTTAATTCCCTATCTAGCACCCTTTTGTTTTTATTTTTCTATCTAGGACCCTTTTATTTTTTATTTTTCTATCTAGCACCATTTCAAAAATAAATTATTATTTTTTTGATAATTTTAATTTTGAATGCATTTAAAAATAAATATTTTTAATGTTTAAAATAGTTAGAAATATAATTAATGAATAAAGAAATAAATTTTTACAAAATAATAAATAATAAATAATAAATTTAAAATGTTTAGTTTAAAATTATTTTTTTAAGAATGGAGAAAATAAAAAATTAAACCCTACAACAACATAAAAGTTGAATTTATAAACATAAATTAGTATTTATTTTTATTATTATTGATGATGTAATCATGTTAATTTCAAGTAAAAAATACAGGATATAATTATAAAAAAAAACAAAGTTAATTAATATTAAATAATAGTGGACACACAAATAATATTGAAGTGTTTATGCAAAATCTTAAAAAAAACTATTGCAAATGTTACCCTTAATGCTTAAAAATGAGAAGAAAAAATACAAAAATAAATAAGTCTAGAAAATAAAAACAACAACAATAAAATAAAAACAAAAAACCAGAAATAAATAAAGAATGGTAGAAAAAAAATAATAACTAAAAACATAAAAGATATAAAATAAAGGCAAAACAAAATAAGATAAAAATAAGATATATAAAAAAAATCCAAATAAGATAAATATAAGAGATATAAGGCAATACTAAATAAGTAAATGTTGATCATAAAAAGAAAAATAAATGAAAGATGGTCATTCATTTAATATTTTCTTTAATGATACATTAAAGAGTTTATGCGAAATGAAACATAATTAATGACGAAAAGTGCACAATCCATTAATGTTGGGACAAATTCTTTATGTGTGTGCTGATGTTTCACAATATGAACATTTTTTTGTTCGATTATGATGTTCCTTTATGTCCATATCAGACCTTATTCAACTTGTTTTTTTTATAATTATGTCATGTATTTTTTACTTGAAATTAACATGATTACATCATCAATAATAATAATAAAAATAAATACTAATTTATGTTTATAGATTCAACTTTTATGTTGTTGTAGAGTTTAATTTTTTTATTTTCTTCATTCTTAAAAAAAATAATTTTTAAACTAAACATTTTAAATGTATTATTTTTTTATTTTTATTTTGTAAAAACTCATTTTTTATTCATTAATTATATTTCTAACTATTTTAAACATTAAAAATATTTATTTTTTAATGCATTCAAAATTAAAATTATCAAAAAAATTTAATTTATTATTTATTTATTTTTGAAATGGTGCTAGATAGGAAAATAAAAAATAAAAGGGTGTTACTTAGGGAAATAAAAACAAAAGGATGTTAGATAGGAAAATAAAAACAAAAAGGTACTAGATAGAAAAATAAAAGTGTAAATGGTGCTAGATAGAGAATTTATCCGACTTTTTAATGTAACTTTTTGCAATTGTATTTTGTTTTAAAATATTTTTATTTATACCTCTTAACTTGGTTAACCTTTTGTAATAGAGTTACTTGAAACTGAATTTTCCTTCATAAATGTTTTCAGTTAGTTTTGTTGTCTTGCTCAGTATATGTATACTCCATCTTTTCCGAAATAATGATTCATAATTCAAGCAGTTGATATTTTTGTTAAGTCCACAACAAAACATGTTTTCTTTTTCTTCTCTTTTCTGATTTTCACAGTTTATTATGGTATTAGAGTTTTTCAATTATGCACCATTGTTATTTGTATCTTCATTCTTTTATTATTCTACCAAATATTATTTTTGGAGTAAATCTATGATTACTTCTTTTAATACAAAAGATTAAGGTAGAGTTTGTTGATAAAACTACTTTGCAACTTTCAGAATTTGATAGAATGTATCTTGCATGATGATATGGAATAATAGGTGTCATAATAGCTTGATCATTCAATATCTTTCTTGATTCGACAAAATATTTTTTTGGTTGAAGATGAAATATGAAAAGATCTCAACAAACATATTCACAAAGAGATCTTCATACTTTAGAATTGCAAACTCTAAGCTTTTTCAAGAAAACAAAGTCATCAATCTATTACTAATTTTTTTATGAAACTTCTTGTTATTTAGGATGAGTTGAAATTTTTAAACTTGATCTCATTTGTATATGTTATAAAGAGAAAACAAAATAAGAAAAAAAAAGAAAATAATAGAGAAAAGGTTACAAAATTTGTTATTGATAAACTTAAGTTACAAAGCATTCACACATATGACTAAATATAAAGGAAGAAAAAGTAGCATAAACACAAACAAAAAGTATCTAACAAACTTTATCATCAAACGATTTTAACAAGTCATCATTAGATGGTCTAGTATGTAAAAGAAGAATTTAATATATTGTCTAAACATAGTTTAAACGGTTTAAAAAAGACAAGAAAACAAAATGTATAGTGGTCAAGAAAGTAAACTCTCTAAGACCTTCCTTAAGCTGAGAGTGTGAATAAACCATTCCCAACTTTGAAAAATTGTCAAGAAAACTAGTTGGAGAAAGAGATTTGGTAATATGAGTAAGTTGATTGCTAGAAGAAAGTAAAAGCTTAAGAAAACCAAGAAGGTTCTTTTCTCTAACAAGGTGATAATCAATCTCTATATGTTTTGTCATTTCATGAAAAACTAAATGATAACATACTGATTGTCGTAAAAAAGAGAAGGTGGACGATCATATTGAATAAGAACTTGAAGAATGTACAACAATCATTGAATTTTGCAAGTTGTGGAAGCAAGGGCACAATTATGCTTCAGAGGTGCTTCTAGATATGATAGGTTGCTTGTTTGATTCCCAAGAGACAAGAAAGTTTCCTATGTCTCACAACTAGCCCAATCGAATAACTGAAGACACGAATTTGAAGTTGTTGGTTGATAAAGATAAATATACCATTTCTTGGAGTAGCCTTTAAGTAATTAAGGATGTGATATGTAACTTGCTTGTAAACATCTGTAAGACAAGAAATATATTGAATGGGGTTCTGAACAGTGTGAGCAATTTGGGTTTGGTATTGTCAAGGTTAGTCAATCTTTCAACGAGTTTTCAATCGTCCAAAATTTTTATGATATTGAAATTATTTTTTATATTATTTCCACAAGAAACTACATCATCAACTTAAACCAATAAAACAATGATATTTCTATTTTTTTTTAATAAACAAAGAATGATTGAAACAACTTGATTAAAACTATGAGTTTGAAGGAAAGAAAAAAAATCTCAAGTACCATTGTCGACTTGCTTAAAATTATATAAAGATTTATTCAATTTGCAAACCATATTTTCATCTCATTTATAATCTAGAAATAAGTACACCTGAACCTCTTCATTAAAATCACAAATATTGTTAACATCTAATTCTTTAAGATACCACTTTATGGTTGCAACAACAATAATAACATAAAGAGAGGTTAATACCATAACAAAAGACTAGGAAGAAAAAAAAAAGAAAAATAGGTTTTGTATCATTATTCAGAAAAGATGGAGTATACATATAATAATGAGCAAGACAACAAAACTAAGTTTTGAAAGAAAATTCAGTTTCAACTAACTGTATTATCACCTGTAAGAATCATTTCATTTCAACTCTTTAAAGTAATTTTGGAGATCCACGAAGGAATTTATTTCTGGTTTCAATTATTTACGATCATTAAAAAATAATAATTAAATAAAAATTAATTTTAGATATTAAAATGATTAATTACTAATTTTAGATCATTCTATAAATTAGATAAGAAGATTTTATCTATTTACTATTTTATAAAATAATTTATAAATTAGTATCTAACTTTTAAATAAGATTTTAGCTATTTACTATTTTATATTTTAAATTAACTTTTATTAATCTTTTAAAGATTATTTTAAAATTTAAAATATTAATAATTAAAACTTATTTAAATACCAATTTAAAAATTATTTTATAAATTTTTATTAATAATACAAATCACTAATTCTTCATATCTAATTTAGTTAATATAATGATTGATTATTTATTATTTAATAGTTTTTTTTACCTATGCTAATTTTATCTATTTAATAATTTTCTTACACAATGAATATCTGCACGTGTGTTAATTATGAATTTTAATAAGAAGATTTAATATAAATTTATATTTATTATTCGAAAAGAGGTTTATTAGGGAAAAAGGAGGGAGCCACGTGGGTGGTGTCCGTTATTGTATGAGGGTGCGTCTATTTTTGAAGGTTGGTGAGAGATATTGAAATTGGTTGGAAACGGAAAACGGAACGAGGGTGGTTTGAGAAGGAAGGAACTCAATGTCTCCTTACCTTCTCTCTTGAAGCCATGGCAGAGGAATTCTCCAAATCGGTGGAGGAGGGCCTTCACCTCTCCAAGCGGATTTACTTCGGCAAAGACCGCGCCGTCTCCCCGCCCAAGCCTCCTCTCACCATGTCCAAGTCCCACACCGCCTACCTCCCCACCGCGCCCATGCTCTACGCCGTCATTCACGATCCTGCTATCGTCGACAACCCCGACGTTCCCAGCTACCAGCCCTACGTCCACGGAAAGTGCGACCCTCCCGCGCACATTCCTCTCCACATGACCGCCGTTCACCTTCAGGCGCATTGCCATCTCGACGCCGCTGCCTTCGTCACCCTCTCCGCCACCTGGCGCCTCCACTGCATCTCCGGCAGCCGCTCCTGCGATTGCATCGTCGCCGTCCCCGTCCCACATCAGGTGCGTGAAACGTTCCATGTTTTCGTGTTCCTTCCTTTGCAAGTTTGTTTTTATTTGGAATCACTTATTTTTGTTGCTATACTTGTAATTTCACGCTGCTATTTGTAATTTACTTTTTCTTTTTTCGTTTCATGATTGTTACTGTTTTCTTTCAATGAACTCGCTGAAGGATTAAAATATTAAGAGAAACTAAATAAAATATACTAATGTAATGGCAAACCAAAAAGAACTAATGTTTGTTTTTGAAAATATCATTTTCGAGAAATAAAAATAGGAAAAAAAAGTGATATGAAATTTGACAAATTAATTTTTTTTTTAAATATAATAGTTTACGAAATAATTTTACTCTGTGAAGGAGTACTTTTTTGTTTTTCTCTTTATGAAAGGGTAAAGTGCGGATAATTATAGGAATAAATTTATAAAAATGATAGAATATCATTAAGGTTGTAATAATATTTTTTGTTGATTTAGGGACCTAATTAAAAATCCTAAATATGTATTAAACCAAAAATAAATTATGTTTGCCTTTTCAACTAAACGTGATCATGTCCCTAAAACTTCCTTTGAGTTAAAGGAAACAGAAAATTTGCACTAGTTGAGAATTTTTCTACTAATTTTTATGTGAACTTGCTTTTAAAATAAAAGACTTCAAGCATAAATCACTACTTTTCAAACTTAACCGATAGTACCCAAGATCAAGTTTACAAATACTCGCACCAATGCTTAATAGTTGCGGGACTTGAATAAGAAGTCTAGGGTAGATTTTCTGTCGTTCCACATCCATTATCTGTTGTTCTGTTTGTGAATATCTAATAATTTTTTATATATTGATTTAATGTGGAATGAGTCCCGAATTAATGTTTTGAAAACTGGCCTATATGTAAGGTTTCCATTGACTCCCAATCATGTTGTGTTTGAATAATTCTTCAATGAAGTTGCAGATTTTGTGTTCTGATACTATTTGGCTAACAGGGTTCAATTCTAGGTGTGGAAGTCAGTGTTCATAGGAAGTCTTATACTACTCTGCTGGTTGATACGAAAGGCAATAATGGTAAGGAGAATATGATCCAATGTCAAGATGGAGGCTTTATCGGGCCTAATTTGTTTACTTTGAATATACCTCAGGTAGATATTATAGTCTGTGTATTCTGAAGGTTATTGATTTTTAGGTCCATATGGTTTATTTATCTTGTTCATATGTTTCTTGTGCTTGTAACAGATCGACGGAGGTTCCAAATTATCTGTTAAAATTAGTTGGTACCAGAAGATGCTATACAGCAAGGATGAGTTTTGCTTGAATGTGCCATTTACCTTTCCTGAGTTTGTCAACCCTGTTGGGACGAAAATGTCGAAAAAAGAGAAGATAGAAATAACTGTGAATGCTATAGATGGAAGTGAGCTTGTAAGCCCGAAAATGAGTCATTCCATGAAGGTTCATATTTGGTTCAATTCTTGGTGGTATTATAGTTCATATTTTATGTACAACCAATTAACCATGTGACGTTGTTCTATTCCCTGACTTTACAGAAAGTGAGGCACAATGATGATGGGAGTACGGGTTTCTTGTATGAGTCAGACGTTCTCTCGTGGTCAAAAACTGATTTTAGCTTTTCATATGCTATGCCTGTAAGACTCAATACCACTTTTATTGTCAATCTTATTTGTAGCTTCAGCTGTTGAAAGCTGGTATGTTGTATAAATTCAGGATAATTCAAGTCATATAAGTGGTGGGGTTCTCTTGGAATCTGCATCTGTGGATGATTTTGATCAAAGAGATATGTTCTGCATGTACCTTTCTCCCGGAAATCTTCAGAGTAAGAAGGTTTGTAAAGTATCTGTAAACTTTGTGGGTGTGCATTTAGTTTTCTGATAGTCATTTTGTTCACATTACTGGTCCTACTCAATGTCTAGATATTCAGAAAGGACATCATATTTGTAATTGACGTCAGTGGAAGCATGCGGGGAAAGCTAATTGATGACACAAGAAATGCACTATCGGTTGCTCTCGCTAAGCTCAATCCGGACGATTCATTTAGTATTATAGCATTTAATGGAGATATATACCAATTTTCAGCATCAATGGAATTGGCTTCAAAGGATGCTGTTGAAAGGGCCATAGAGTGGATTAACATGAATTTTGTTGCAGGGGGTGATACGAATATTTTGCATCCTTTAAACACGGTAACTTAAATATCCATACAAATTTTCTTTTTTCCTAGGGGGTGAATTTTATGTTTCTATTTGACATATTATTTGTTAATTATATATTCAAAAACCATTTTTTAGTTGGAAAAAAGATATACACAAACACACTTTAAAACTCAAACACTCATCCAACATCCATTGAGAAATATTTTTCTTTGCTGAACTTTCCTTTTATTAAATATTCAATAATAAAATAATATATTAAAAGTCACATCATTAGGTGTTTTCTAGGTATTTTTATCTGTTTGAGTGTCTGTGTGTCAACACTCTAAGTTAGTTTGTCATGTTTTAGTTCCAATCACTCATTGTTTAACAAGAAAATTTCTGAACCAAAGTGTAATGTACTGTCTACTGAACAAATGAATCAATCTATGCTCAATTTGATGCATGTAGAACCAAATAGTTTTACTCTCTTTGTGACCCTCAAATTAGAGTTTGTGATTGTTAATGGTCACCATAGTTCTTTCTGTTCACTGTCATTGAGTAGCGTTGCATTGTATATTTTGTATATTTTTACTTTGTCTTTGCTTTCAGGCAATAGAGATGCTCTCTCATGCTCAAAGTTCAGTTCCAATTATTTTCCTAGTTACAGATGGGACTGTTGAAGATGAGAGACAAATTTGTGATGTGATAAAGAATCATGTGACCAATGGAGAGTCGATGTCCCCACGAATTTATACTTTTGGTATAGGTATGATTTCTTCTTTCCAGTATTTTAACTCTGGATTCATTATTACGTTCTTACCCAATTAAAATTGATCGATTCTTATATTTTCTCGTGAAATCTTTTATTAGTTTATTTGCTAATGTTACTAAAATCAAATTCAATCCCAGGTCCATTCTGCAATAATTATTTCTTGCGGATGCTTGCTACGATAAGTCGGGGCCAACATGTTGCAGCATTGGATGTAGGCAAGTTCTAAACTTTAACTTCAAAAAGTAAATGTCATTGTTGTTGTTTATAGTTCTTGTTATTATGAGCTTAGTGGAAATTTTGGATTCTAGAGACATTTTGATCTTCAAACCATGTCAATGAACACATACCTGACAAGCAATTATATTATCTAAGGTAGGTTGTAACTTTATGTATTGTACTTGGAACATTCCAATAAGAGGTCCTACAATGGTTTTGCACACAAGTTTCACAATTGTTTATTGAAAGGCCCTCTTTCAATTGTTTAATCGCAAGGGATGCATAAACATTAAAAACAGAAGTAGAGTAAAATTGCTGATTGCCTACCTACCCGTAGGTGCACTGTGAGTTAGCAATTTTGTCAACCTTATAAAAAATATTTCGGTGTTAAAAAATACAAGTTATTTCAATGGCATTATGATATATTTGAATTTATTGCCAGATTTGGTCGAGTCTCAGATGCTGCAATTGTTCGACAAAGCTTCATCTCTTGTTCTTGCAAATATCACAGTGGACATATTCAATGGTCTGAATGAAGTTGAGGTAAACATCTTACTGGTACCTGGCTAGATAAAGGAAAATAATAAATGTGTCACCCGTGTTTGCTTTTTTTCTTTTCACTAATTTCCTTTCTTGACTTTGATATTGTTCTACCTTATCCAAGCTAAAAATATTGATATCTGTCTTATGGAAATGAATCACAAAATAGGGCGCAGAAGAAAATGACATTTAGAAGTTTATTGAGTAATCTCCAACTCTGGATCAATGGATATCTAGGGTCCAGAAGATAGAAAGGAGGCTTCACCAGTATTTCAGGAGCCTAACTTGACCAACTTCCGTACTCCATTACACTCTCTGCCTCTATTTATATCAGGCTAACTAATTAACTAACTCTAATGGCTTTACTGACAAAGCTTCCCTTTAACTAACAGGATTTGGTCAACTTAATTCCTTGGGCTTTGGCCCCATTTTTGTTTCTCTTGGTATAGATTTTCTAAACTGGGAATCAGTTATCATGTCTCCACTGTTTTTGATGGAGTAATTTTTGATTTATGACAGGTCGTGCATGAAAAAAAAATGGCTTCGTTTTTAGTTACTACACTCTTCCTACTGAATTCTGCAGTTCCCTGATACCTTTGGGGGATACTTACATTTTTCTTTTATGTTTCTTTTTTCTCATCTGTATCTTTGGAAAAATATTAGAGATTGAAGACTCATAAATAATGCCATGATGAGATTCATATGTCCTGTCAAGTATGGATATTACTTTTCTGTAGCATGTGTTATTATATGTTCTATTTTAGTCTAACTTCCCCTGAGCTTGTGGTTCACTCTAATGGCATTATTTGCAATATATCTTGTGATAGGTGTGCCCCTTCCATATTCCAGATCTTTCCTCAGATGGTCCATTGATTTTATCTGGAAGATACAATGGAAGTTTTCCCAAAGATCTTGAAATTAAAGGGTTCTTGGCTGATTTCAGTAATTTTGTGATAGATATGAAGATTCAAGAGGCTAAGGACATACCTATACAAAGGGTAATGCTCTTCGCACTACCTTGCTTATTCACAATTCAGGTTTATTTGTCTTGTTTCCCCCCTTTAAACTATATCTAAAATTTCTGGAGAGGATGCTCGAATTTTGTTTATGGGTGTTAGAAATCTATTTGGTACTCTGTCATCTTGAACTTTGAAGGATCTGTCATTTCATGAAACATAGAGTGACATACCAGTCACATCTAGTCTTAATTCCATTTTTTTACATTCCTTCGTTATGATTTTCTGTGGGTACATAATGAACTATGGCTTTCTTTATCCTTCTAATGTGTGCGTACGTACACCAAAAATAGTTTGCTTCATCTATATACTCTTGCATATTGTAGTTACCTTCCTTGTAATAAAGAAGCACAAGTTTGTTATTCTGTGTCATTTCCTTTACTGTTAATTATTATTTTCCTGCACTGCTTTTCCTTTAACAGATTTGTGCAAGAGATCAAATAGAGTATCTTACTGCTCAAGCATGGCTCTCAAAAGATGAGAGATTAGAACAGCAGGTCTGTTAATAGTTTCTGTTCTATCACTCCACGTATTCACATGCTTGAGTTAAAATTTCATCTAGGTTGTAATGGTTCCTCAATTTGATATTGGGCCATTTTTTTTTCTCTAATAATTTTTTCTTGTGCTACATTTAAATGGCAGGTTGCAAAACTAAGCTTACAAACGGGCTTTATATCCGAGTACACGAGTATGGCATATCTTGAGAATGATCATCGAAAAAATGTCAAGGAATCCGATGGAAAGAAAGAAGTATGTATCAAAAGTTTAGGTTCTTTTTCCTAATAAAATGGATATAATCTTGCGTAAACGAATTTTGTCATTTCACACTTTGAAATGTGGATATATGGTAACATGACAAAAACTAGAGTCTGTTGGGTTGCCTGTTTTAATCGAACTCCCATAACTCAATTTTCTATTGTGGTTTTGTTAGTTCTTTTATTCTTCAATAAATAAAATATCAATTCCCTTTCTGATCGTTCTTCTAAATCATTGCAAAAAGGTGTCAAAAAAGAGCCATCAAAAGACTGGAGCAAAAGAACAAGGGCAGCAGATGTTTTTGCTCCCTCACTTAGGTATAGGATTTGGCAACTTGATTGCAACTGCTGAAAACATTCAGCCAGGAAGTCAGGAAGCAAAAGGGCCTGATGGGGCTGATATCTTTATTAAAGCGGCCACGAACTGTTGTGGCTCCTTATGCAATCACTGCTGTTGTTGCATGTGCTGCATCCATACCTGTACCCGGATAAACAACCATTGTGCAGTTACAATTACTCAAATTTGCGTTGGTTTGGGATGCTTCAGCTGCCTTGAATGTTGTGCAGATATATGCTGTTCTGGAAATGAAAGCTGAAACCTCAAAACTTGATGTATGGTTGTTGTACACTACATAGAAGTTACTGTTTAATGGGTTGCTGCTTTGTAAATGTATATGCTTAAGTCACCAGTTTCGTTTCATAGTTCATTTTTCGTGCCAAAATTGGGTAATATAAATTTTCCAAGGGTATATTGTCCGGCATGTTTAATTGGCAATAGAAAGTCAATTTTCAATGCTTGTAAAGTTAGAAAAGAAAAAAGTTTCTGTCAAATACAGTTTTACTCCCTCCTTTTAGCTTATTAGACACATATCTCAAATGATTTTTTACTGTTTAAAACAAACAAAAGAAATCTTTTGTCATTTTTTACCCTCTTCTCAAGTACCAGAGGAGTGATGTTTATACTGTCTATTCTAGCATGTCCTAGCACTAGTAAGATAGTCTTCTACAGTTGCATCAACATTTTTACAAATTAAAATGTAAAGCAGGCAGAAATTACCAATATATTGTGTAAAATATGATCTCTTGATGTGTAAAATAAAGCCCGCTTCTTCAACTTCCATCCTAAATATTTACATGGTTTCAATTTCTTTCCCTTTACGCTAAGATTATGTGACATCTCTCTCTACTTGTATATCTGATTCTTTTTCCTCATCATCTGATGAAACCACTGCTCTGTGCTGGAAGGTTTGCTGAATTCTCGTCACTCCCTTTTCCACAGGTCCTATTGCTTGATTTATTGCCAGTACAACATCCTTGACAACCTGATGGATAGATAAGATGGGGTTAACAGTGATAATTGAGGCAAATTATGTTATTGTTAGACAATGAACTTACTCGTTGACCACCTTCAACAACAATATCCTGGACGCTCTCGGTGACACTTGTTCTTGGAGACTCAACTCGAGTCGATGTCTCTTTTAGCAAAGCTGCTTTCTGCCTGTTCTCGTCATCAATCTCCAAGGCTCCTTCTTTTGTTTCTTTTCTGACTTTTCCATATGCGGCAGAAGGAGGAAAATTATATGGTTTTGCAGAAAATACAAACACATGAGCTACCGCTGCAACGGCCATCTGCATTACCATGCACATGAAAGTAGTTTTGGGATGAAAAGGAATTGAAAATACTTTTTACCGTCTTCATTTAGGAGGACTAATTTCTGAAAAATAATAGAATTTTTGTTGTGGTGATTTGCAGAATTCAGAAACCCAATTATCACTTCTGTATACGTAGGCTTAAACCTTGACAAGGACATTTTTGTTTTTCGAGGCCTCTGAAATTATCATTATTTGTTGACCTATTACATCCAGAAAAAAGGGAGGGTTCACTAGTAAATGAGATTCATGGAACAGAGAATGCGTTAAAAGTGTGTAAGGAGTGTGCTACTAGCATTTCTTAGACGCCCAACTGAAGTCTATGCATTATGAAATTCTTTCAATTCATTTGCCACCAGGTAGGAGAAAAGAAGATCATCTATCAAAAAAATATTTTGTTTAGAAATATTGATATTAAAATCGAACTTTTCTCCATACAAAAAAGGTGATTCTCTTCAACCACCCAAAAATAAATATATTGAAAAGAATCATTCTTTATTTTTTATTCACTCATATCCCATTTCCCCAGTATTGCAAGCAGAAGATGAAGGTAAACCTTGCAAATTGAATGACAAAATGTATCACTATCCCCTTCTGCTAGATAAAACAGAAAAATATCCGTCAAACTTAGCTTTTAAAAAATGTTTGTTGTATCTTAATGGCGGTTATGAGAAAGACCACAAGACTAAAGAAATATAGAGGAATTACCTCTATGCAAATTAAGAAATCTTGCAAACCAGTTTGGAATTTTCCCTCATTGGGTAGCACCCCAAATGCACACAATACTGCAATACCTACACCTTGCCACCAAGTAGCGAACACAATAGCCTTGAAGCTGATGAACTTTGCAAGTGGCTGTATTGGTTGAAGTCTCTCATGAGTAACATTATAGAACTGAACAAGGCAATATAATGCCCACATCTGACTGAAGTTCATTACTACTGCTATATATGGATACCTGCAAAATGCGGAAAACCATAATTATAGAACAAAGTTGAAGATGACTTTGCCTAATATTAATCAGTGTATATTAGAGGATAAAAATGCATGGTCAAAACATACGAGAGAGATATCAGTTTATGATGCCAGAGACCATGATATATCAGATATTGGATTCCATCTTGGTATAAAATACTCACCCGTAGTACCACTTGAATTCCCCATCACCATAAACACCAAACAGTTCCAATATAAATGCTAACAATGCACAAACAGTCTTCAGGATCATCTGCACTATATCTTAGTGATATTAGAGTCGTTTCGGAAATACAGTGAACTGCAATATTAAGGAAAACTTCAGCAACTTACATATTGAACAAGACCAAATTTTTCTATTGTAAGAAGATCTTTTCCAAGCTTGCCTGGATGCCAAAAGAAGTTGCAAAATGATCTATCATCCATGTCATAATTCTCATTTAAGCCATCCGACAAGGATTTACGAAGGTGCTCTGCATATTCATCCTCAAGTAGTTCCACAACCTTTCCTTCACCGCCTAGCACATTGCATTTGAAGAATAGAGTTAAGTGAAATATTTTCAGTTATGACATTTAGCTTCATGATTCGTGGTCTTCTCTACAACAGGATTACATGCTCACTGAAATGAATAGAGAATGAACCAACATATTTTGCTCTTTGAAGGGTTTGGGGTGATAGGAATGCAAAGAAGTAAGTATAACATCAAATACATAAGCTGTTGACTTGAGAAGCTGAAGTGTTTCGGAAAACCCTTTTCTAATTTTTTATTCCAGTTCCCCAAGACTACATCCTATATGAACAGCTTTTAGTTGCAGATATAACATACGTAACTTCTATTTTACTTTACTTCCTGCCTTTCTCAAATAGCCAAGTTTAGATGAGAAGAAGACTAGATATGCTGGATACTAAAGCATCCATAGCCATATTCTCAAGACATTGAGGTTACTGCTAGTAACTTACCAAGACAAGCAATCAGGTATCTGCCAAAAGAATACAGGGCGAAGGCTTCATAGCAGTTTCTTAAAATGTCACATGCTAGAGATAATCTTGGATTCCACAAAGAAATAATCTGGAATAACAGGGAGAGAGAAAAAAAAAGTTGAGTTATGTTAAAGTAGTGCGGCTACTCTAAACTCTTTTGAAGTATAAATTTGATCCAGAAATCAGTATGCAATATCTTACTTTCCGCTTTCTTTAACAAGGGAGAAGTAACTTGGATTGGAAACATGCACAGTGTGATTTATCATTCAATTTCATAAGCTTTAGAAGCACAAAAGTAAACCATGAAAGTTTGCATTGTTAGTGATTTCCTAGACTTTCCCCCTCCCTTTTTGAAGTGAAAAAAATAGTATATAATTCCAGAAGAATATAGGAAGTGTATTCATCATAATAGATAAGACACTCTGATTAAAGAGAGAATGGAAGAAAGGAAAGTAATCACTGAAGGAAACCTTCCATTCTTTGCGGCACAGGCCACCCCCACACTACCCTAGTATAGCCTCACTTGTCCAATCTCCTCGTCCTTATTAATTTCTCAACTGATTAAGGCATTTCCCATTCCCCTCTTTTGCAGCCACGTGTCCTTTTGTTAGGATTTAGCACAACAGAACTTTTTACACCATTTCCTATACTTCCCTTACTCGTCTTTTTCCTTCTGCAGTGATATCAGTTGGCCATTAATAATTCTAACACAAGAAAAAAGTTCACGGTGAAAGGATTTTTTTCTGTGAGATTTATTCATCAATTCATGCATTATAGAATACTAAACATGGCCTTTTTTAACGGCAACATTTTCAAATAAAATAAAGTTACTATACTTAATTGCTAAGTTAACTCCCTCAAAAGTTACTGGCCTTGAGGTTATGGCACATAATAGGCAGTGCAAACAATTCAGTTTCAGACTCCAATTTTTCTTAATATAGGGTGCTGCAGGTGTAAGCAATTTTGATTGTTTCAGTGCAGCTGATAGGTGCTCATAATTTTTACCACTTAATTTAAAATTTCTGACATAGCCTCACTTAAATCAAACTGTTATCATTCTAATCATTTTCTTCAATTTGTAAAATAACTCAACCTTCAATGGCTTGTTAAAAATATGTACAATATGATCTTCAATAATTTGATCTCCATTGGTGATAACTTGATCTCTGGGAAGAGCAAGAAACAAAGTGTTGTGGCAAGATCTAGTGCAGAAGCAGAATATAGAGCTATGGTCCCGACTACTTGTGAGCTTATTTGGCTTAAACAGTTACTTACTTAAAGAATTGCAATTTGGAGAGGTCACTCAAATGACACTAATATGTGATAATCAGGCTGCTTTTCATATTAGCTCAAATCCAGTTTTTCATGAAAGGACTAAACATATTGAGATTGATTGTCATTTCATTCGAGAAAAAATTATATCGGGAGATATCAAGACTGAGTTTGTTAATTCAAATAATCAATTAGCAGATATTTTTACTAAACCCTTACGAGGGCCT
>Ga0123342_1000186_pt1 | contig 84001 bp, 24 predicted proteins | sample Turbeawhitnodule_FD_89960 | JGI IMG/M metagenome (GOLD analysis project Ga0123342, IMG submission 89960) | Root nodule microbial communities of legume samples collected from Mexico - Turtle bean Mexico white nodule | ecosystem: Host-associated > Plants > Roots > Nodule | place: Mexico: Nepantla... | reverse complement strand
TTTTTTTTTTTATTTTTTTTTTTTTAATTTATATTTTTTTATTTTTTTTTTTTTTTATTAAACAATTTTTTAATATTTTTTTTTTTTTCTTTTTTTTTTTTTTTTTTTTTTTTCTCTTTCCACTCTATGAAACTAGTTGAATTCCTCTGGACATAAATTTTAAGGTCATAAAAAAGAAAGATGATTGATTTGATTTGTGCATGAATGGAAGAATTAATGTGGAGTTTGGTGTTGCACGCCGATTCATAATTAAAGTGTTGGCTTGGTTAGCACGTGTCCCATTTATACGATTTAGACTCTCTCTTTTTTATTATAAATTTTAATCAATTCCTATTTATTATTTAATGTATACTATTCAAATAAAACACCTACATTTATTAACATTTCAAAAAATTACTATTTGTTCCAACTCAAGTCCGTAGGACACCATCATTAGGGTTAATCACTGCATTCGATATATTGTTCGCTTTGAAGGTTGATGTTTCGTCACAATTTTGTCCTTAAAATGCGCATCGAAGGATGAAGGGAAGAGGAAGTATATAAACTGTCTTGACCTCGATTCCTGAGCGATGTGAGACTATATTGACACACGGGAACACTTTTCATTATTTAAGTTATATAGTAATTCAAAATCTAAATTTAAACATACATATAATATCACTATAAATACAAATATTTTAAAAAATTAAAAACATAATTTTTAAATATCGTTCATATTAAAAATATAAATATATATGTTCATGTATATAGTACAATTGTTACAATTGATATCGTAGATAAGTTATTGAAATAAAAAATTTTAAAATACAAAAATATATATATATATATAAACAATTAGATTAGTAATTAAAAAAAATACTTTTTTTTTGTCCAATCAACATAAACATACAAAATATATGTACCAACTACAATTATTCAATTTTATTCTAATACTAATATACAATAATCATATAGACCACACAAGGATATAGACATTAAGGATATTTAACAAGTTGAATATCAAGTGACATCTCTCAGAATACTCAAATTAAGTAGCCCCTACCAAAAATTAACATATGATTCAATCCAATACTCAAATTTACAAGCGAATATAAGAATCAAGGTATCAAGGTAAGTTCAATACATCATAAATTGTGTATCTACAAGGGATCATGGTGTGTATGAATTTCATCATCAGTTTCTCACCACCTAATGTCTTAGTTTATGTGGTCTATATCATTGAAGCTAAGGATCTTTGTTACAACAGAAGAGTCAATACTTAATATATAAATCAAACAATGATTCATACATTATCCCAAACGTATGACCTCAATGCCATACATTCATCATTCTCATACGATACATATCATTTAAGAATTTCACAAATCAATTGAATACTAATATTCACTTTACATTTTTAAAAGCTTCCATACATAATCCAATTCATTGGAAAGACAAGAAAATAAAAAAGAAAAGAATGAAAGAAATAAGTTTTGTTTTTTAGGTTTAGAAAGAATTTTTAGCTTAAGTGAGAATGGACTCCCTTGGTCAAACATATTTTAGCTTGAGCGAGAATTTGGTCAAGAGGGTTGACTTTTTAGTGTTCTTTCGCTTGAGCGATTTTTTTTTTCAATTAAGTGAGAATTTCTTCAGTGAGTGAAAACAAGGTCAAAAATAAGTTTGTGTGAATGACTATTTTCACTAGTGGGAGAATTTGCTTGCTTAAGCGAAAATATCAAACAATCAACCTCTACAACATCACAACCCATTTTTTTAAGTTGTATCCAAAACCATTTCATCAAATACAAGCATCAAAGAGAGCAACTTATTACAAAAGTGATGGCACACAACAAATTTCATTTCAAACTCAAACATTTAAAAAGATATTCACCTACACACAACCTCACATCGATCATCAAACCATAATCAAAATTCATTTATACTTTAACATTCATAATCCAATTACTATATCAATTTCTTATCTAAATCAATTGTCCTAAGATTCAATCAAAAACATAAATAGGTCCCCTTACGTGAAATTTCTTATTCCAAGAAATTTCAACTCAAGTAGAGGAGTCATTAAAAAAACTAGAGACCTAGAACAATGTATCCAAATATCACCAAATTTTAATATGATCTTAACCAAGTTCAGAGGAACACTTTCCTCAACTAACCCCATCAAGATGGATGACAAAAACATAAAAAGAAAAAAGAATCTTTAAAGTGAATATAAACTTACTTTGTTTGAAAATATGATTGGATGGAATTAGAGAGAAAAAACTAGAGAGAGAGAGAAAGAGAGAGAGAGAGAGAGAGAGAGAGGATAAAGAAGGAAGGGAGAGTGAGGTAAGGGTGTGGGAGGGTTACAATTATCCCTAACAACAAAAATTTTTGTCCTCTAAAATTATGTTACCAAGAAAAGGATTAGGATATGGTACTCATATTTTCTCTTTTGTTTCCCAGGTGGAATCACGTGATATAAGATCACATAACACTTTGACTATATTGATATTTCTACCACCGAGTTACTATACTTGAGAATCTAAAATTCTAAATGACTTCACTTTAAAAGACAACTTTTCTTGTACTTGTACTAAATCAGACATCTAGAATGTGACTAGGGTCAAGTACATACTTCCTTAGTTGCAATACATGAAATATATTATGAATGTTGGTTAACGAAGGGGACAAAACAAATTCATGTTTAACAAAACCTATTCTCTTGAGCATATGATAAGGACCTATGGATTTAGGAGTCAACTTTTTAGATTTGATTTCTTTTCCTATACTACTGGATGGTGTAACCCTCGGAAAAGACAAATAGAGAAATCTATAGGTCTTCTTCTTTGATCTATATCAGATTTTTGCCTACTTAAAGATGTTTCCAACCATCATAGTTCTGGAAATTCGACCACTGTTGTTGATAACTGAAGTGATGAAAATACCCTAGGTTTTTGTTGACTAACTTTCCTCTTGGTGTATACCAAATTAATGCTCCAATGTCTCTCTTTTTTCATCTCAATCTAGGTCAACCCTACATTCTTCAAACATTTTCACAATATTTTTGCAAAAAAGGTTCTTGTCAACATGCCTAAGAGAATGTTGATGTGACCAAACTTGAGAATCCATATCTTCGTTATATTTCGACATGAACAAAGACATTTCACAACAACCTCTTGAAAACTCTTTTTACGGCAAGTGTACCGAGTCAAAAGCAATAATTTGTCCATAAGGACAAATATCGAATCCACAAGGAACAATTATTTAAAATCCTAATGTTAACATTCACTAAGTATAAGAATATGTACAATAATTTGATTTGAGTTGATATTGACAATAGTTTGCATGAAAATTAAATAAAAGCAAAGTAAATAGTTGTTGATTCAATTGAGAAAATTAGGATTGGGGTTCATCTTTCTTACACTTTTGTATTTTGAAAATCATAGTAATATTATATCATTTGATTAATATTGATGTCCATATAAAAGTCATTTATATTGATTCCTCGCATATAAAACTATTAAGAAAGTCTCCTAAATATTGATTCCTCACATATTTATAAAAACTCCTTAGCATTAGGATTAGATGTTGATAGCAATTAACATTTGAAATCTATTCCCAACATTTAAATATGTAAAAAGGTTTAAATTCATAAATTAGGGGTTATATTATAGTTATTTTATCAATTAATATCCATAAATGTTTGTATTTAAATATGAAATATTACTGAAATATGATATTTGTCACCTCTTCATAAGCAAAGTCTAAATATCACTTATGTTATTTGAGCCATATTTGCGCTCATATACCAAAGAAAAGGAACCCATAGAACCTTGAGATATGTACTACTGAATCAAAAATGGAAATACTTTCATGTTTATTGGAAGCACCACTTTTACTTTCTAATAGACATAATTTGTGACCAATATCACTAACTCATTTTGTTCTTCTTATCGAGAAATAATCTTCTCAAATTCAGAAGAATGTGCAATCATGTTAATCACCGCAGTGTCATTCATGTGGTGTTTTAACATTTCATTGTATGTTTCAACACTGGAATATTGATTATAAAATTGGCTTGCAATGTGGCTAAGCTCGGTACAATAAAATTTGCCATTTTTTTGCATTGAAGGGCATCAATTTTGCTTTAACAAGGGCTATGTGCAACATCAGTTACTAAAGACCTCTTCTTAGAACTAAGAGTAGAATCCGACATCGCCTCATTCCACCCAATACCATAGTCTAAAAAGTTCATCATCATCCTTATGAAAAGATAAGTATAGCTTAGCCAATCACAACTTCCTCCACATTAGTTAGAGTACCCAATGCCACCTCTTTATCACTTTTGTCAAACTGAGGTCGCTTAGCTCGCCCAATTATCCGCGTAACATCAAGCATAACATTCATTTCAATAGAAAATTATTTAGTTTCATTTATACTTAATAGGCTAAGATATTCTTCAAATTGGAGTCTACCAATTGATTCCCTTTCATTTTTTTCTATAAATTCTTTAGGTATAACAAGCATACGACAGATAATATAAGTTAAAGATACAAAAACCTCCAAATTTAACCTTCTGAAATCCTCAATCCACTCCAAATCTTTAATCATAAGTGCTAACACTTGTATATTATTGTGACTTTAAACATTTGCAACATCATTTCCTTTCCCAGGATAGTACCTCAGTTAAAAATCATAATCTTTCAAAACTCCATCCATCTTCTCCAAAAAACATTATACATCATTCATTGTTCGGTCTACCACAATCCAGATTTCATTATGTACTCTCATTGCTTGTGGAAAAGAAACCACACGTGTAACAATACTTCTCCATTTATACTTAGTCATGTCCATTTGTTATAACATTCACCCATGAATTTTATATTCCACTTCAATCCCTAACAAGTCAGATAGACAACAACATACTCAACTACTTCCTTCTATATTTTAAACCATTAAAAAAACTTCTTAAGATACTAATATATCTTAGTTATGCTTAATGCACATTAAATCATTCTTATAACTTTTATACTAGACTATATTCTCTAACTTCTTGTTTGTAAGTACACAAATCTTATCCTAAACCTTGGAATCCCTATTTATCATGTAATTCTTAGTCCGTTTAGTATTGACACTCCACTAACTTGGGTCCTTAACCATTACATCTGACACTTGAAATATCTCCTTACTCATGGCGTCTTTAACCTGATTCGCCTTCCCCAAATGATACATAAACTTTAAATCTTAATCCTTTAATAAACTCACCAATATCTTTTGTCTCATTCTAGTTTCTTTTGATCCAACAAATACTTAAGGCTCTTACGATATTGAACATGTGAAACTAAGTACCATCAAGGCAATTCTTCTAGATCTATAAAGAAACACCACTACCACCATCTCTATTTCACGAGTAAAGTAATTCTTCTCACAAACTTGTATTTCCTTTTAAACCTAATATATCGCCTTGTCTTCTTGCATCCACACATGACCTAACCTATATGCGTGTCAAATATTACCATTATTGGTAAACTAGTCAATCTCTACTTCAACTTTAGAAAATCCTATTTTTATCTATTTAGCAAAAAAAAGCTCAATCATTGTAGTTTAGTTGTGTTGATTACATTGCTATCCTGGAAAACTCTAACATCAACCTTTTGTAACAGTCAACTATATTCAAATAATTCTTGGTCCCATAACATTCTATGGACATTCCATGAAAGCATGTCCTCTACTTTGGATTCACTAGATTCATTAAGTTGATATGACATATACTAAATTTTTCATATTCACCAACCAAAGCTCCCATTTATACTATTTTTTTTCAAGAATGTTGTCATTACCCCTATGTGTTCCTCATGTGCCTCTGAAGTACAAGATAAATATACATGTCATCTATATAAACTATAATAAACTTGTCCAGGAAGATATGAAATGTCATATTCATGGAATCCATGAATATGTCTGGAAAGCTCATCACATCAAATAATATCATTACATACTCATAAAGGTTATATCTAGATCTATAGGTTTCATTCTATGCATTTTCATTCTTCACTTAAACTGTAGACATCAGGATCTTATATATATTTGGAAAACATTGATTCTTCATGTTTTATACATCAAATTATCATTCCTCAACAATCTCATTTAACTTTCGACAATCTACACATAATCTAGAATCCCTTGTCTTTCTTCTTTACCAACAACATTAATGCTCCTTATGTTAACATACTCCAACAGATAAATTATTTTCTCCATCCAAATACCCAATTTATTTTTCAACTTTACTACTCACTTGGAGCCATTTTATAAGATGTCACTAACACCAATCTTGCTCAAGCACCAGATCAAAGAAAATTCTACTTATATCTTGTTTCTTTTCTCCATCTTCAATATATTCCTCTCAAAACCTATTTACATCAAAGGGGAAAAGGAGAAATTGGTTTGATGGAATTATCTTGTGGAAGATAGGAAAAGGAACACAAATTAGATTCTTATAAGATAGGTGGACAAAAGATAATATCTTTTACATATTCCCGAGACTATATAATAAATTGATTTTTAAAGACGCCAAAATTGTAAAGCTATGCATATGGAATGATAACATTTGGGAATGAAATTTGGTTTGAAAAAAGTGAGTAGTTTGAATGGAAGCTACCCTAAGTAGCAATATTGATGAAAGAGATAGCAGAAAACCACCTAACAAGTTGAGATAGGACACATGGTTATGAAACAATAGTAGAACACAAATATATAATGTTAAGTTGACTTATGATAGTTTACAACACATTTGAATAGAGAACAATGTTGAATTCTATAACTTCTTATGGACAATTAGAGCTTTATCATCCACCCAACATCTAGCTTGGAGAGTGATTTAGAATAGAGTGGCTACTAGGGATAACCTAATACATAAAGGGAGTATCATTTGGTAGTATTATGTGTACCATGTGCAAAATTATACGAGAAACAACTTGTAATCTATTATTCACTTGTAAGGTACTAAGTCGAGTGTGGAATTATGTAACCTATGGACAATGATTTTCTTTATACAACACTTTCAACGATTCATGATTCCATAATTAAATAGTAAAGAAAATCAAATTTAGAAATGCATGTGGATCACATTTAAATGGAATATATGGAATAAGAGAAATTGAACCATATTTAAAAATGAAAGGATAGACGAGAAAAAGATATTTACTAAGTCACAAGTAAACACTTAAGTGTGAATAACCAATTGATTTCCAAAATCATTTGTTTCTTATTTTGACTGGTGTCTATGCCCATATGTATAAAATATTTGTAGTTACTAGGAAATGTGAAAGGATCATATATTGACTTTACTTTGACGAGGAAGGGTAGGAAAGCCAAGAAAAATTACAAGGTGTGGGTAGATAGCAATTATAACATCAAGAAATATGTAGCATAAATTAGAGTGTTTCTTAAAGGATAAGCTTTTGACAAGGTAATAATAGCTTTACATAGTGAAGGATGCAGATGGACCTTAGTAGACACATGTATTATTTAGTGGGATAGTGGAAATAAGGTGGATTATCAGAAGAATATAGATGTTTGCTTTGGAAAATAGATAAACAAATGGATACACTAAGGACAAGGACATTAAGGACTCACAACACCTTTTTGTAAAGATTGACAACAAACAACAACAAGATACAAAGAAGGACCTGTAATAGACAACTAATAATGTCTATGAGTAGAGAGATTAAATGGATGGTGAAAAATTCGTATAAGTCAAAAGAAGGTAACAAACAATCAAACCAAATTGTAAAAATTGGTATAACCAAAAGATTCGATGTTATTCAATTTATCATCTATAATTCAATTTTGTGCTTTCCAACCTAGAATTTTAAGATTTACACACTTCTATCATCCATGAAATCCATAATTTCACAAAAAAAAAAACAAAAAATTCACACCAAATAACCAAAACACAATTTGTTATAACATAATAGTACATAACAATTTATTAAAAAAAAATGAAAAACTTAATTTATTAGCACTATATTTTTCTATCCAAATAATCTATTTATTAACCCAAAATATACAAATAATACTTGCAGAAATATAAAGAAGAATAGAAAAGTTACAAAAATAGTACAATAACCACTAAGAAATCAACTTCCTTACTCTTAGTTGATAATATACTTCAAAATAAAAAAATATTAAAATAAATTTACTCCAAATGAGATCAAACAATGTGAGTTCTTTTTTAAGATAAAAGGTGAACTAAGATAATAATTACAAGCATTAGAACGTGACAAAATCACCCTACAAGTTTTATTTGGAGAATTTGATAACATTTTAAAAATTTGAACAAAAGCTTTTTAAATTATCAAATTTTAAGAGATATTTTTAGTTTTTATCACCATTATAATTTGTACTTCTTAGCATAATAAAGGCTAAATTATTAATTTTTTTCCATAATTAATAATACTTGTATCATTATAAGAACCCAATCCCTGTGTTTTTATAACCATTCTTGCAAAGTCCTTTCACTACAAAATCACTTATATAAAAAGTAAAATTCTTTGTCAAATGAACCTTTTTCAAAAGAAGAAGTTTGTTTGGTCTCCTCACCCTTGGGATGAACTTGCCTGCAACCCCGATCTGTCACACGCAAAGACTCCTTCTTCTGTATCCCATTCGTTGATTCTTCTCAGCACCCACTTCAGATTTTTGCATCATCTCAACCTTCTCTTTGCCGAAAACGGTATCAAGATGTTTTTTTTTTTGGTTTTCCTTTTACCCTCTTAAAATCTCTCACTAGAACGTGTACTGTTATTGCAAATTTTGCATAGATGCGATTTTGGCTGCTTCTGCTATGTATGTATACTCTCTATTTTTTGAACTTCCGATCTATCACAATGGTAAAGATTCCATTTTCACGAGATTTGAGATGTGGGTCTTGGTTTGAAGATCTTATTGTGTCTGAATATACTAAATTTTGTGTAACTATGTGTGCTTTCCTCTCACCCCACTAACTTTTTTTTTTTTCCTTTTTTCGCTTACCAATGTTTGAAGGAGAATTATTTGGGCAGAAATGTAGAATTTTGCATGCACCACTTTGGTAGCATTTGCATAATTATGCTGGTGTAGACGTGTGGCCATGGCTGTCAAACTCGCGACTCGTCCGAGTTTACGTTTCCACATACCCTTACCGAGTTAACTCGGTAGTAAACACGGTTTTTGAGTAAACTCGCAGACTTGGAGTGAACTCTATGAACTCGGTCAAACTCGCGAGTCTGTTCCGAGTTGGCGAGTGCAACTGGGTTTTCGTTTTAACCCAGAACGGTTTCGTTCTGAATGGGGAAAATTAAATTAAATGAACTCACCTCTAGGGTTTCGCGTTTCGTTTTCGTTTTGGTTTCACTTTGCGTCTTCTGTGGAGTGCGCGGAGGTGCCGTTGATCATATAAGGTTAGAGATAGGTGGTGTGGAATTAGGGTTGAATTGTTATATGGTGTGATTTAGGGAATTAGGGTTCTGTTTTTTTTACAAGATGGGCTGCAGATTTTTTTTGTTTGGAATGGTCTCTGTTTTTTTTAATTGGGAAAACTTGCTGCAATTTTTTTTTTGGAAGAAGTTGAATTTGGAGCAGTGTATTTTTTAAGAAGTCTGGGAGTGGATCAAATTCAACTGAGGTTGCATTTGATCTTAAAAATATAACTTTTGATGCCAATGTGGATTGTGATGAAGATGGAGATGATGGAGGAGAGGATATCATTAGAGGATTGAACCTAAAAACTTTCACATTTGTTCATTTCTAATGATTTAATTTTTATGACTTGAATAATTTAACTCTTGTAGTATTTGTATGAATTTCTCTATTTGAGGTACTTTGAAGTTATATAATTCTCATTTAGGATTAAATGTAGTTATTTATTATTATTTTTTTTTCATGTGAAGTAAACTCTTACAAGTTTATGACTCGAGTCTACGGAGTTGAGTTCTACGAGTTTACGTAAACTCTCGAGTTTGACAACCTTAAGTCTGATCTTTGTGTTTCAAATGTTATGTAGCCAGATGTTTGATGGTTGGGTGTGTGCTTTTCTTTTGGTGCTTTCTTGGTCGGTGGAGGTAATTGATGCAAGTGCTGGTGATGCTGATCCAAGCTACAGGTTCATTACTTGTTGCCTTTTGCTCCTTTTTCAGTTTTGCTTGTTGTAGTATCTAGGAAATCTTCATTGCATCCAAATACTTTACCATGAGTTAAGTGGAATTTTGTTGGATTTCTCCATCTAATTTTTTTTTCTTGTTTGGTTTGGATATCAGGGGTTGTGTAGCACAATGTCAGCAGACTGGATGTGTTGGCCAAAGATGCTTTCCAAACTGTAAATTTTCTTCAGATGGAGAATTTTCTGATCGCCCATGGTACATGCAGCAAGGACCACTCTATTTACAATGGAAAAAATGGGATTGTCAATGTGACTGTCGGTACTACTGCATGGTTGATAGAGAGAAAGAAAGGGAGTCACAGAACCTTGGCACAGTCAAATATCACGGCAAATGGCCATTCAGGCGTTTATATGGGATGCAGGTGTGTTGGCAAAGAAGCCATACTTAAGTTTTTCATTTGTGTTGGCATCTAATCATTTTAAATGCCTTTGTTTAATGAACTGCTTTTGTGGCTTTTAACCAGGAGCCTGCTTCTGTGGCTTTTTCTGCTCTCAATCTTGCAATGCATTTTCATGGTTGGGTCTCCTTTTTCATTCTTATATACTATAAATTGCCTCTAAAAGATGGAAAGAAGGCATATTATGAGTATGCTGGTCTGTGGCATATATATGGGCTCTTATCACTAAACTCCTGGTTCTGGAGTGGAGTTTTCCACAGTCGGTAAGATATGCAGATATTTTAAGTATTTTGAACTGAATCTAAAGATTTTTGTGTTTAATAATGTCATTCTGATTTGGTTATCCTGCTAATAAAAACCTTGACCATTAATAAATAGGGATTATTTTAGGTGGTGTTAATCAGTCTGTCTGCTGTGTTGTTTGTTCATGAAGATTGAATCAAAATATAAGCGTATCAAATGTGAATGAATAAAAAATTTCTTAATTTATTTTTTAGTTTAAGAATAATTATAATGCTACCTGTTTGGAGGATACCTTGCTATTTGACCATAAATAGTAATTAGTTTTTGGTGGTGTTAATCTGTCTGTATTATTTTTTGCTAGTGAAGAACCTTTTAGCTCTTAATTTGAAGTCTGAATCAGCTGGCAAAAGACATGACTCAAATTGAATCACTGTGTATGTATGCATATGAAATGTTATTGCAGAAACAGTTTCTTAATTTTATTTTTGGTTTAAGAATATTTCTAATACTAAGATTCATTGACATCTTTGAAGAAGGCTCACCTAAAATTCATTTTTGTGTAGTCCATAATATATAAGCGGTTTTAATTAAACTAATTACTATATTGTTCTGAATTATGTTGATGTTCCAAGAAATTTCCTCAGTCTTGCTTTAAGAAATCCCACTTTAACAGTGAAAAAGAAACAAAACATGTCACATTAATAGTTGAACATAGCTATTTATGTATCCTAAAATTTCCCTTTCATCTGAAGTTTTTTTTTCTTTTCTTCTTTTCCTCTCTTAGTCTTAAATTTAAATTGTCTGCGTCTTTTTGTACTGCAGAGATGTTGATCTAACAGAGAAACTAGACTACTCATCTGCAGTGGTTCTCCTTGGATACTCTCTCATTTTAGCCATCTTACGAACCTTCAGTGTTCGGGATGAGGCTACCAGAGTTATGGTTGCTGCTCCATTTATTGCTTTTGTGACCACCCACGTAATGTACATCAACTTCTATTTACTAGATTACGGTATGTCCTGTCATGTAATCTTTATATTATTAGAGTGAAGTTGAATGCAGGACCAATTTGTTATTGATCTCCTTGACAAAATCACGTATCTTGAGATCTCTGTTAATTATGTATGTCCTTCATCTTTGTGGCTTCTGCTTCCATCACAAGATTATTGACAACATTCTTAGCTTATCATTTTTCTTCCCAGTTCCAACCCATTCTTTGACCTTAAGCATATGAGACTGATTTTTGAGGGGGTGCAAAGATTGGATTTGGTTTTGAATAGCTACCATCTTTAACAAAATTGAAGTTATGAGTTTACTGCAAGTTTCCCAATGCAAGAGCTTTTATGTGCACATGAGAGAGACATAAGTTTTGACTTGTATTTTTTCTTTATTATATCTTTCATTTCTCTTATCCATTTTCTCTTGTGCTGATTTTGATAACATTTTCAACCTTACTGTAGGATGGAATATGATAGTTTGCGTAGTGATGGCCGTGGCACAACTTTCCATGTGGGCAGTTTGGGCTGGTTGTAGTAAGCATCCTTCACGTTGGAAGCTATTGTTTGTTGTTTTTTCTGGTGGCCTTGCAATGCTCCTAGAAATCTATGATTTCCCTCCATATCATGGACTTTTTGATGCACATGCTATTTGGCATGCCACTACTATTCCTCTAACCTACATTTGGTGGAGTTTCATCAGAGATGATGCTGTGTTTCGAACCTCTAATCTCGTTAAGAAGGCCAAGTAACTTCCTTTTCTACTCACTCAACGCTTTAAAGATCATTCTTCTACTCACAGCCAAGGCTGTGTTTGATGTTGTACTTGAAGTGCTCATTTCACTTTCTATCATTAGTATAGATTTTGCTGCTGAGTTTTGCCTTTACATTTGGGTGAAAGATGAAGTTGACATTCTTGACCATCACTTCAAGACTGAAAGACCATTTCAGGATTTTGCCAAATGTATTATATTCTTACTTGTATTGCTCGAGTGATTCAATTTTGAAGGATTCTTAGGTAGGTTTGCATGTGTACTATGGGCAGAATGAAATGGAACTGTTATATCAGCTCTGTTTTATTCCATGCATTTTAGTTTGCATCAAAATGTGCCATTTTTGAGAAATCACATAGTCTATAACATGTTCTATATTTGAAATTCATCAAATGTAGAGAACTAAACTCATTCCATTCTGTTCTGATATGTCAACCACACTACCTTAACATGTTTTTTTGACGTTTAAAAACTGTAGAATCCTTCCAGTAACTGAGTTTTAAGCGTTTGGATATTTTCAAAGTGATTATTGGTTACAATATCATGTTGATTTTACAACTAGAACTTGTTAGTAGTAAGGCTAGAATAAGATATCAAAGAATATATTGAAAAAAATGTGCAATTGTCTTGATAACATTTTTCTCTGTAATTAATACCAGGAAGAATAGAAGAAACAAACCATTTAAGTTATGTGTGGCAAAAGTATATGAAAAGTCTAATGAAGACTTTTTCAGTTAAACTAGTTTAATAAATTATAACTTTTGAGTAAGATTTGGTGAAGTAATTGATAAATGTAAAATGAATTATACATGTTAATATGGTGTTTTGTGTAAATTTTAATTTATTTTATTGATAAAATGGAAATTTTGTTGATTTTTAGCTTTGTAGCCTTTTTTATAGATTAATTATATACATTTTTTATTTTTACTTGTTATATTTTTCATATTATTTATTCAGTTATTTATCTAAAATATCTTATATTGTTTAAAGAAGAGAAACAAATTAGTAAAAAGAATTAAATGTTTATTTAAATACAATTAAAAGTAATAAAAATTATTCTCTTTTATTAAGAAAATTATTGTTCAACTTAATAATTAAAATTATTTTCTTTTATAAAAATAGATTTCAACATTACTTTATATAAACAGGTGTTTAATTATAAAGCAATATTATATATGTAACTATAATTTATAATATAACAAAATATAACAATACAAGGTTTTATTAATATAATCAATATAACTATTTGTCCAAATTTATCCATCTTATGGATATTTAACTTTGTCCTCTAATAAAAAGAATATATGTAAAATAGGCGTAAAGAAATTAAAATGTGTTGTAAATATTTCTAATATACTCTCTTGTTTCATTTGTATAACACAGAAAATTTGATGTGATGATAATGGGATAATTAAAAAAAAACTAAATAATATTTATGTTCATCTAAATTAAACAAAGATATAATTAATAAATAAATAAATTCTATAAAAATTAAACAAAAAAAAAGACCTTAAACCATTTCTCGGTTCCCCCCTTGCATTGCTCGGAAGCTCTCAACCTGTGTTTCAAAATTCTCCTTCGCCGCCGCCATGTTCCGCCGCGCCATTCCTTTCGGCGCATCAAGAAACGTGCGTTTCGGCGTTAGGCACAAATCCGGCGGCGGAAGAAGGCCGAAGAAGAAAACTTACCACAGAGTGGCGGAACTAGACAGAGTGATGGAACTGCGGAAGAAGCCATTGATGATTCTCCACCTCACCTCCCTCATCCAGTCTCAGCCCCACCACTCCCCCCTCTTCCTCCGCGACCTCGAGAAGAACGTCGGCTTCGTTCGCAAATGGGCCTTCATGGCCCTCATCGACAAACACCCCTCCGTCTTCCGCGTCGCCGGGACGCCCCCTTCCGTCTCCCTCACGGCCCGGGCCCGAACCCTAGCCCAGGAAGAGGCCCACGCCCGAGCCTCCATGGAATCCCACTTGGTTACCAACCTGCGGAAGCTGCTCATGCTCTGCGTCGATTGCAAGCTGCCGCTTCAAACGCTGGAGCTCGTTGGGCCTCAATTGGGCCTTCCCTCCGATTTTAAGGACTGTTTGGTTCCGAAATACCCGCAGTTTTTCGCGGTTAAGCCCTTCCGCGGAAGGGACTGTCTTCTGTTGGAGGATTGGGATTCCACCTTGGCTGTCACTGCTAGAGAGACTAGGTACGTGTGTTTGGATAATAATCATTACATACATTGTAGAAGTTTTTTCATATGAACTCTTTAAATTGTGAAAAAGTTTTTTTTTTTCTTTCCAAAAAGATTCTGCGGAGAAGTCTGCCAAACAAACCAATGAAACAGTTGCATTTGCTAAATTATAGGTTTTTTTTTTTAAATATTGTACATGTTTTGATCTCAGAAATTGTCTCTGCTAGTTAATTTGTTATTAGAAGAAGAGAGCTGTAATTTATTACAAGAGAGGAAAAGAGAGACAAATATGATATGTGAGAAAGAATACCAAGGAAAGTGATGGACACAAAAAGTATGGGTGTATAAAGAACACAACTCTTAAGAAGAAAGTTAATTTGGTTGTTGACTTTGATGTTTATTTGTCCGTTCATCCTTCACAAAAAAAATATTGTAGTATGTTAGAATTTGGGTTTAGACTTAACTCATTCCTATTAAAATAATTCATTATATGAGATTTGTATCCCCTTGGATATTATTACTGGTAAAAACGAGTTATAAGATAGAATTTATGTTAAGATTTCCATCCCCTTGAATATTCTATTTTAGACTGTTACTAGTAAAAACCTTATAAGATAGAGTTTATGTTGTGTTTATAAACGATATCTTAATCATATCATTGGTCAAGATCTTCAAGGTATCCTTTTATTCTGAGGACCAGCTATCTCAAGTATGTTGGACTAGTTATTTGCCAATGTTCTCATAACAACCCGATAACAACCCGATATTGAGTAACACTATAGGTCAACAATTATTAGTAAGATAGACTCTCAAATCATATTCTACTTATATACTTTATTTAAAGATATAATTACTGATGAATGGGAGATCTCCAACATAGTCCATGATTCATAACTTTAGTACCCTTCCATGAATATGGTCTTCCATAACATTATGAAAATTAAAGACTCTAATGGTTACTTCTCATAATATTACCGATCATAGTTTTATTTATTTTGCTAAAATAATTGCTTCTTTTTTTTGTTTAAGTTGCTATTTCTAGATACATGTTTGCATTTGTTTAACTTTTAAGAAATTTTTTTCTTCTTAGTTTTGGGTTAGAATTAGATTATTTTGAATAATAATTTAATTTTTTTGCAACTTTTAAAAGCCCTTTTAATTTAAAAAGGTGATTATTTCTCAGTGAAAAGGTGTTCTCTAACGACATAAATAGTGAGACTTTGAACATAATTTTTTTGGGTACAAAATGAGTTAATTTATACATGAATTAGGTTGGCACAGGAAGGAGTTGTGGACCTGAAGGCAAACGGGGATAGGAGGAAGGTGAATATTTCAAGAGATGGGAACTACCTTGGTCCATTTGCATTCAAAATGAATTTTCCTGCTGGTTTTAGGCCAAATGTTGGTTTCCTTAAGCATCTTGAGAGGTGGCAGAAGTTGGAGTTCCCTTCTCCTTATTTGAATGCAAGGAGATTTGATGCTGCTGATCCAAAAGCTAGAAAACGAACTGTGGCAGTGATTCATGAGCTCTTGAGCTTGACCATGGAGAAGAGGATGACATCTGCACAACTTGAGGCATTTCATGCAGAGTGTCTTTTGCCCTCTCAATTACTGCTTTGCTTGATAAAGCATCAGGGGATATTTTACCTCACTAATAAAGGTGAACGGAGTACCGTGTTCCTCAAAGATGCATACCTTGGTTCCAACTTGATAGACAAGTGTCCTGTGTTGCAATTTTATGATAAATTTATGGCACTCTGTGGTAGAGGAAATATTGATTTGTGTGACAACAAGAATTCCTTACCAGCCATTATTTAGAAGTTGAATTTGATTGATTTTTTAGTGATACGGGAATTCTGCATCTCTTCCTAGTTGGTAGGAAATTTAACTGGAAAAGTATGCAGCAGTAAGGATATCATGCCTTACTTAAAAGAAAAACCATGTAAGTACAATCTCCTCATACTTCTACATCAAAATTGTTGATGGATTAGGAATATTGGTTATAGCTAGAAAGGCTGTGATCAGAAGTGAAATTTGACTTCATAAATTAGAATATTTTCATTGCAGTCAGAGGTTGAAGTGATTCAGAAAAGTCTTATCGTTTAAACTTCTGATGCTCATAGTTCGGCCAATATTTATGCCCACATTTAATTTGATCATTGGTCTTAGGGCCTTTTCAGCATGATGATAAAAATGACATTTAGAAGTTCATCAAAAGAAGGGGCTAGGCATGGAAGTATTTACAGCATCATTATGCTTCGGATGCTTTAGCGTAAATTTGCTGCCTTAATCTGAAGATGCTTCTATGAAGATTTTGGCACTCCTTTGATGCATTTGTGGCTGACTAGTTAAAGAGCTATAATCGCTTGAAGTGCATTAAAGCAACCATCAGAGTTTTGGTGCAGAGATTGTTCTAAATGCTTTCTCACATGTGTATCATACTTAGGCGTCAGTGCTGGTGTGATAGTCGTTAGTTGTTCTCGAGGTAATATTCCCTCACTCCTTATGTTCATATATTATTATCCTCAAGATATAAATTGAAGCTTCTGTTTGCATGAAATGATTAAAGCCTTGTAGAATGGATTTATGATGGCATTTTTCTCTATTGATCAGGAATAGAAAAGAAAAACAAGAAAAAATTGAAATTATTTTCGCTGTAAGTTAAAGTTATTTATGCATAAGTTAATTCATAGATTTTCTCTCATGTATCTTCTCTTCATTTTTATTTTAATTTATGTATATGCTAATTTTATTTTTCTCCTAGAAGTGTTTATGAAGAAACTCCACCACACATACCCTGAATGAAGAGCTTCAGATTTCATGAAAATATATCCTTTCTTGGGGACTGCTACCTAGATACATACGATTTCTAGGGGTAGTTCATTACTTTGGATGCTATCACATAATTGTATTGTATGTATTATAAATCACTACATGAACTGCAAAATGACTTTAGACAAGATGGTTTACCATTAAATTTATAACCAATTATAGCCCATTTTTTAGAGGGAAAGACAATGTTTTATTAATATGCAAAAAGTTAGTTTGTTGTGCGAAAATCCTTACTAGAATTCATTAGTCAACATGTTGATGGCTTATTAAGACAATTTAAATAATTCAAATTGATTTTTCATCTTGTTATAGAGTTTCATCGTGAGTCTTTATCTTTTATTATACGATCTTTTGAAAGACAGATTGCTGACTTGACAATATTTGAGCTTCTTATCTCATGACGATCTTGTAGTTTCTTTTATAACTTACATAAAACAAAGATATTAGTTTAAAACTAGATATTATTTGTTATGGTTATAATCATGAGTCTTCTATACCTTTTTTTTTTATAAAGATTATACTATTTAAGATTAGACGGTTGAGACAAGACTATTAGATCAAATCGTCCAATAATCACATTGTCTTAGGTTTAACTCTTATTTAAAGAATAACTAAGTTAATCTAGCAACTAAACAAGAATTATCCCAAAGTAGAACTAAAGTATAAATACAAAATCAAATTATTACATATTAAATCTTGATTAAGAGTCTTAATGATAATGGCTCTATTGGTCTTATGAAGCTTCTTTTCAAGTTTCTTTGTCTTGCTCGTGGTTAGGACCTCCTAGAAGTTTGTTAGGTGGCTTTCTCAAAACTTAGCCATTGATCTTGTGTTAACTCTTCCTTGATGCTTAGTTATTCACACATTTTGGTCCAAACATAACCTTCAATAGCTAATTTTGCGAATGTCTCTCAATAATTTTTTTTGATTTTGATGGAATGATAAATTTTATTTATCTTGGTATAGGTACACGGGAGAATAGGATGTTTTTTTTTTCAAAATTGTTTGATCCAAAGCTTAATGAGTGTGAGAAAATTTTGAAAACTTGCTTTGAACACTTTATTTTAGACCTACATTGAATGTATGTATTTCATCCCTACTTTTGACATTGTTATACAATAAAAATAACTTCGAGTTTAAATTATTGAAGACTAAAACTTGTATAAATTTTTTCTCACAATTAAATATTTTTGTTAACTATTCATGTATTGATATCATCAAAATTATTTTTTAGAGTTTCGTCTCAAGAGTGAGTCGAATTGCTTAGATATCATCCTAAAGTAACTTGAGTCTAACATTTTAACTAACAACAAAGCCTTTTCAATTTGGTTGGAGTTTATTTAATAATTTGGTGGTGCCAATAGTAGGCCCAACATTGAAGTCGAATTTGGTACATGGGCTAGTTTATTTATAACCAATAATCCATGATTTTTTCTTCCTACACCCCATAATTTTTAAAATAACTATTTTACCCTCATAAAGGTGATTTCTAGATTACCTGTTCTAAAAATCTTTTGGAACAAGTTTTCTGGAATTTTTGGAACATGATTTCTAGAAGAAAATTTCCAAAACAGGATTTTCATAACATTATTTTCAAAACAAAATATATGAAATGCATTTTGGAATAAATTTTTTGAAACAAGCTTTCCAAAATATATGAGATACTTTCTGGAATAAACTTTTCAGGACAAGCTTCTTGGAAAAAAATTTCCAAAACATATGAGATGCATTCCAAAAGAAAATTTCTAGAACAATGTTTTCATAACATATATAGCTTTTTGGAACAAACTTCCAACTAAACCCACCATTTTACTCTTTATCTTCTTCTTCCTCCCAAAGAGTGCACTGGTAGTGTGGTACAGCAAGGGAGAATATTTTAGTCTTTTTTTATAGTATAGGGGTGCGATTAGTAATCATGAGGGTACATGAAGAAAAAGTTACAATACATTTACAAATAAGACATAGCTTCCTTTTATTTGGGTTGTTTCTTCCTGCACCTTCATCGCTTCTTGTGTCACCCCATACTACTTTTTAAAGTACTAAAAATACTCTTTATTATATTGATGTTTTTCTTTTGAATTGGTGATCTGGACAAATTATGGATTAAAGAATCCAACAGGTATTTTCAGATTAGAAATACCATCCAATATTGATCTCTTTAAAAAATTACATTATAGATTATAAAATCTGAAAAAATATTTTCATATTGTAGATTACAAAAGGTATTTCCAGATATGAGAATACCTTGTGTATTTTGTAATCCAAAATAATTTTTTTAAAGACAAAAGAATTTCAGATTGTAGATATTTTTAGATTCTACAATCATAAACAGAAAAAATTGTATTTTTTATTGTAAAATTTGGAATGTATTTTTTAAGAACAAAATAATCTTTTCACCTATTATATGAGGTCAATTTGATATCATATGATTTTTATGAATGCAAACGAGTCAATTTGATTGAATTTTTATGATTTAGTTGTTTCTCTTTGTTGTCTTTATGGAATCATGTATTAGAGAATATTCTTTTGTTTACTTTTTTGTCTTTATTTTTTTTTTCATTTTTTGGTCTAAACTTAGATTATTTTGTGTGTTTTTTTCGCTTGAGTTTGATCTAGTTTCTCATATTTTTATTTTCTATTTTTTAATTTTATGTTATTTTTTATGTGATGACAAACATTAGTAAGCATGGATTTTATTAAAAAAACTAATAATTCATTATAAAAATATAAAACAAAATATCTCAAAAATAAGTAAATAGTTACATATTCATTCTTTTTTTCATTAAATAAGATAAAACTTCGATTTTATTAACAGTACTAATTACTATCATGGCTTTAGTCACGTCATACACAGTAAAAACACCAATTTCACATACAATTCATTAAATTAATATTTTAATTATATTAATTTTAACTTTTAAATAAAAATATAATTATATTATTATAGAGAGTTGTTAAATGAAAGTAGGTGTGAAAGAAATTTTTATGATTATGGGTACAATGTGTCCCTGAGCACATGATTTAAGTGTACATTGGCAGCAAGTTCAATAGTTTTAGATATGTACTATTTCTGCACACCAAGAAGCTGTGATAGTGCATTGTCATAGAACATTATAACCCTACACATTCATCAGTTTACACTTATGCACTTATCTACTTTTTGAGGCACTTGCAGAACTCCCATGTTCTCACTCTCTGGAATCTTTAAAAGGGCTATTTACAACTACTACTAACCACTCTATTCAATGTTTCCTCATTCAATTTCATAACAAAAGAAAATGTGAGAGAGAAACAATTACATGTTGTTCCTGATAGGAAGATGGACCTAGAGAACAGTTGGCTGACTTCATCTTCCTTCCTCCTATTGGTCGTTCAACTCGCACTTCAGCCTACTCCTTCAGTTTTCGTATTACTCTTTTAGGTCTCAGTCACCTGATCGCTCAGTTTCTGAGAAGAATGCCGAATGAGGGTACCTGCAAAAGACACTCCGACGCTCAAGTCAGCAAATGACGTTTGACACTCGAAAATGTACAGTAATTAATTAATGACGTACCTTGTTTCTTGAAATATGCGCTATTTATATTATTTTAGTTGACTTACCTTATTGGGTTGAATTAGTGAGGTGAGTCGTACTTAGAGGTGTATTACCTAATTCATAATGATGGTTTAGTTTTGCTGACCTTGATTTAAGCGTTAATGGACCGAAGATATCGATTGTCCTGCATGAACATGTATAATTCGGTTGGGGACCGAACCTAGTGTTGACCCATGTTGTATGATGTGTCTATATATTATCTAATGATAAGTTGTTTTTTTTTTAAAAAAGAAGAATTTTTAATTACTTTACTCATTCCCTTTTGTCATTAATGGATGGTGTATTTTTTTTATCTTTTAGTTTGTTTATCAATTAATTTTTATTATTAATAAATAATTTTTAAATTATTATTTAACTAGTCATTGATATTTTAATTATTTTTTAAAAAACTAAATAATTCGTTAAAAAAATATTAATAACTAATTAGATATTAGTTTAAAAATTAGTTATTAATAACAAAAACTAATTTATATATTAATAGATTTTTTAATTCTCTAAAATACTATATATCAACTAATTAGTTTTTGTTTTTAACATTAATTTTTATTTAATAATTTATTAGCAATATTTAATAAAAAATAGAGAAATTAATCTGACAAATTAAAGAAATTGAAGAAGAGAAATGGAGTTGATTAACGAATTGCAAATGAAAAAAGGAACTAGTGATAAGTCTAGTTGACAATAAAATCAAACTACATATTCTTAAACGAAAATAAAAAGTATTTTAAACACTCACTCAAATAAATTTTTTAAAGACTTAATTAAAAATACCTATATTTATAAAATTTATAAAGTATTTAAAATTTAATTAAGCATATATTATATATGAAAACTTAAGAGTTATATACTAGAATTAGTGGGGATTTTGAAAAAGAAAATGTGTGTATCAGCCTAATAATTTTCCCTTCAAAAAAAGAAAATTTATAACACGATTATTTTAAGCGTTTCATTTTTACTTTGCATATTACACAATTTATTTTAAATATACCTATGTTGTTCGAATAAATTTTATAGGTGTAAAAAATTTGAAAGTTCCAAATATATAAAATATATTAATTTTTTAAAAAAAAACTATTTACTTATAAATTTGTAAATATGAAAGAAAAAATGTTGGGAGGCCGATACACAAATTGTAGGAAAAGTCTGAAAAACAAGAAATAAAATATTAATGAAACACAAAAAAATGGATGCATAATATTTTTTTTTATTTTAGTTTGATTTTTTTAATTGTAAGTTAATTTTAAAAAAATAATTTTATATTAAATTACGTTAATTTTTTTTTAAAAAAAACTAATTACTTATCTGTTGAAGTATATATAAAAATTTAAGTTCATTGTAAGAAGTGCAGACATCTGTTTTTTTAAAAAAAATTAAATTGGTGTAATAAATATTTATATTAAAACGGAAGAAAAAGAATTTGATGTAATTAGAATCCATTAATTGCATTTATTAATAACGTAAATGGATGCAGAATTCAAGCATATTGGATGATGTTACATTCTTTATACTATTAATAAATACTCTAAACGAATTTCATTATGATACAATACAATGATAACGGATTTTAAAAAAAAATTAAAGTAAGATCAAAATTAATTATATTCATATTTAAAAAAAACAAAAAAAAAACAAATGATAAAAAGGGATAACAACTAAATCAAATAAAAAGAAGAGTTAAAAACAGTATATTAATATTAAAAATAAAATAAAAAAAAGCAGTTTTCAATTAATTATAAAAATAATTAATTATTTAATAAATACTTAAAAAATAGAAAATGATTGAAATATGAAAATAAAATAGAATAGAATAGAATTTTTTTTAAAAAAAAACAGTTATAATGGTGGAGTTCCTTTTATATAGGTATAAGTATAGATTATTAACTATAATTTATATTATTTATTTAGTTTATTCGCTAATGGTATAGGGGAGTAGTTATACATTTTTATATTAATCTTAATAAATTTATGTGTATTTTATTAATTTTGTATTATTTAATTTATTTCTAATAGTTTTTTTATTTAATTTTTTATTATGTGGTTTACTTCAAGATATATATTAGTGCTTTTTATTTTAGTTTTTGTTCTTATTATTTATTTTCCTTCTAATAATATGCTAATCTTTTTTATTTTTTTATGTTTCTATTGTTTAATTTACTTCTTCAAATATATTGATTCTTTTATTCTACTAAGTTCTTGTTATTTGATTATTTACTAGTTAAATATTTTTCTAATTCCATAATTTATATACTTTTTATTTAATTTATCCCAGTCATATACTAGTGCATTTCTTTTATGTTTCCTTTATTTAAAATTATTTCCTACTACATATTAGTCCACACTCAATTTCTCAATTAAAAGTTCTTGCTTTAATTCTTATTTTATTTAATTTCTTTTATTATATAAAACAGTTTAAATATTATTTTCTATTCAACACATTCATATAAAGAAAGAATATAAAAAATAAATAAGTTTTAATTCAACAAATTTTATTAGATAGAAGTTACCTATATATTTTATATTATCTTTATACTTTATTACAAAGAATAAATATAGTAAAGATAATTTTAAAGTATATACATAACTTTTTGTCTAAATTTGTTGAATTAAAAATTTATTTACTTTTGATCTTCATTTTATATAAAATAATAATAAAAAATAATATCTAGATATTTTACCTAAAACAAAAGAAAAAAATAAGAATTAAAGCAAGAACTTTAAATGGATAAATTGGATGTGGACCCATATATCATAAGAAATAATTTTAAATAAGAGAAACATAAAAGAAATGGACAAATATATAATTCGGGACAAATTAAATATAAAAACATAAATAAAATAAGGAATTGAAATCACTTGTAAATAATAAAATAATAACATAAAAGAAGAAAATGACCAATATATTACTGAAAGTAAACTAAATGATAAAAACATAAAAAATAAAAAGGACCCGCATATAATTAAAAAGAAAACAAATAATAAGAAGAAAAATTAAAACAAAAAAGACTAGTAAATAAGTGAAAGTAAATTTAATAATAGAAATATAAAATAATAAAATGGACAAGTGTGTCTCAAAATATTTTAAATCATAGAAATATAAAACTTAAATTAAATTGAATAATCAAAATGCAAAAATGAGAAGAAGAATGCAGATGAACTATTACAAATAAACCAAATGATAGAAGCAAAAATAAATATAAAATATTATAAGGCTCAAAATAAATAAAAAGTTAATAAGATACATATATGTGTATAAAGATTAATATAAGAAAAATTTCTAACCTCACTTTTCCTTTACCTTTTAGTGATGAAACTTAGAAGGAGAATAGGTAAAGAGAAAGAAAGAGATGAAAGGAAACACAAGAAGTAGAATGGAGTGAGTGAGAAAGAGAAGGGTTAGAGGGTATTTATAGAGTTTGTTTTAAATACTAATAGATACAGAAAAAATCATTAAATACAAACCAATTTTACAAAACAGTAATAACTAGTTATTAAATTAGATATTATTTTAAAGACTAACAAATTATTTGTATTTAAAGTAGTTTCTAAGTTTATAAACTAGTTTCTGAATGGGGATCTAATTAGTTAATTGATATTTAATTAACTATCAAGGTTTTAACTACCAAGTTTAGAATCTAAAGTAGTTGGTACTTTGCTAGCTAATTAGATACCAATTTAAAAACAAATTTATAAATTTTGTTAATTATAGAAACTACTTTAGATATAAATAATTTTTTTAGTATCTAATTTAGTCAATATGATGATTGATTATGTTTTCTCTCTCTAAAATTAGTTTCTATTTAATTATTTTGTTGTATTGATATTGTAATTATTAATTAAGGTGGGGTGTCGGACACGCGTTACGCGTTACTATTTAATGGAATTTCATATTCTTTTACAAACCAACTCATCATCTAAACGTTTGTAATTGATATTTATCAATAGTTTTCAAGATTAATTAAATTACAATTCAACCCTCTTTATTGTGATTTCCTTATTTTTCACATCTTTCATTGAAAAACTTTCCGTTATAGACTTCTTGTAAAATATCATTGGAGCTTACATGTAAATCTATGTCCTCTTGTAAATGCTTACATAGTATGATTTTTTTTAATGGTGTAACATCTTTACTTATTTATTTTATCTTTACTTTAAATATAAAAATTATAAAAAAATCTTATGCTTTAATTCTTATTATTAAGTTCATATTTTAAAAGTTCTACACATATTAGAACCTTCATGCTTTATTCAAATAAAGTATAAATGGAAAACAAATAAAACCTCAATTAGTTTATAAGGAGTAAAATGAAAATAATGTAAGTTTTAACAAATTTATTTAACTTTAAATAGAATATAAATAACTTGAAACAATTTTAAGATTTTTTTGAAAATTATTAGTACAATTTTAAGATTTTTTTAGTCTCTAACATAATATCTAATTTAATCAGTATGGTAATAATTAATTTTTGTCTTTAAGTTTCATATCTATTTAATAATTTTCTTCTAGTGTAGGCACGCGAAGAGAAAAGAAGAGATAAAGATAATGCAAGCACAAGAAATATAAAAGATTGAATAAGAGAGAGAAGAGTCAATATATTTTTAGAGTTAGCTTTTAAATACTAACATTATAATAATTAATTAAGGTGGACTACTAGACGCGTCATCAATTAATGAAAATTTCATATTCTTTTACAGATCATCTTCTTAACATTATTAATTAGTGATATTTGTCAAACGTTTCGAAAATGAGTAAAATTATAATTCAACCCTATCTGATTGTGATTTTTTTTACATTATTTATGGGAAAACTTCCATTTATAGACTTCCCTTAAAAGATTATTGGAGCTTGCATGTTAATCTTTTGTCCTCCGATCGAGGCTCCTCTTGTCAATGCTCGTATATCTTCTTGTCAACGCTCGTCTTATCAATGTTTGAACAAATTTCTTTAACTTATAAATAGAATCTAAATAACTTATAACAATTTTAAGAATTTTACAAAAATTATTAGCACAATTTTTGTGAAATAGTTGGTAAATTTTGAACTAATATAAAAATAGTAATAAAACACTTTTAGGAAAAATATCTATATCTCCTTTTTGTTTCATTTAATCTTTTTTTCTTTCTTTTCGTACTCTTTTTATCATATTTCTCTCATCTTCGTCTCTTGTAAGGATCTAGAAATTTACCTTATAATAGAAGAGTGATATATTTTAAATGACACATGAATATTTTATTATTAAAATGAAAAGAATATATAAATAGAAAATTTAGTTATTAGGTTTCATTTCAAAAGAACCACCATCTTTCTAGAAGTTCCTTTTTTCTTTTTCTCTCCCTTCTCTCTAAGATTTTAACCTCCTCACTCATCAGTTTGACGATCAGAGTCTGCCATTAGTCTCTTGGTAGTGAGATCTACAAGACTGTCTCATCAGAATCTTTGATAGAGTAAGTTCAATTTTTACTCTTTTCTTTGAGTCAAATTTTGTACTTGTAGGTTTGTCTCAATCTAAGTTTATGCATGTGCCTCTTTTAGTTATAGGATTAGTCTTTGTCAGATCAGAGTCCTAGTGTTATAGTTAGATTTTTTATTAGGACTTTGTGGTGCAGGTTAAGCTACTCTTAAAGCTTTTAATAGGTTTGGAGCTCTTCGTGAGCATCTGTTCAAGTAAAGGTGAGGGAAGCTAGTTTAAATTTTCAAAAGAACCCTAGGCTAGAAGATCTAGATGTGGAGGTAACATGATCACCAATTCAAAAAATTTGTTTACAAGGTTTCTTGTTTTGAGTGTATTGGAAGTTGATTGAAATTGAAATGTGAAATGGTAGATATAGTAGATATAGTAGATGTCGTAGAATGTATTTGAATAGTTGTAGAATCAAGTTAAATAAAATGTTTGATGAGAATTGGTAGTTGATTTTAAATAATTTTGATTTAGAAATCATATATATATATATATATGTATAGATTGACATAATAGCTCAATGACTCAATGAGAGTGCTTGTAAAATTCTGAGTAGGAAGTGTCAATGTAATGTGTAGATTTTATAAAATTATAAATTGCATGAAATTTTGATTTAGAATCTAACACGTATATTAGGTTATGCAGAACTTTTCTGCATATCTCGCTCAGGCTAGATAATTCTAGCTCAAGCTAGAATAAAAATAAAATGTTGGGTGCTATCGGGTTGATTCTAGCTCAAGCTAAAATAAAAATGAAAGTCTGGGTGCTTTAGGGTTGATTCTAGCTCAATTAAGAAAATTCTAGCTCAAGCTAGACTAAATTTTTTTTTTTTTGCTTTTAAAAGGTTGGTTTATTTATTTCTGTATAGTTTTACTTATAAATTATCTAAACTTTTATTTCATGTATATTTAATTGAAAATCTCTTTAATTAGACATTTATATGATTAGTAAATGAATTGTTGTGTATTTTGGAAATTCTAAACATTGGTATGACTTGATTGTTTGATGTTGGATATTGTGAGATTTAGAATATGAATTTTAATCAAGAAAGAAAATATCGTGTTAAGATTGTTAGGATGTGCATTGACTAGGGATTTGTCTAGAAGGAGATATCCTGACTCTCCTGAGATAATGGAATCATATAGATGAAGTTATTCAGGTGGTGAGAGTTGAATGAGGTTCATATAAATGAGTAAGTTGTTTGAAAGATAACTAACTTGACCTGTTATATGAATTAACCCTATCATACTAGGAGAAATGATATTGAGATTATTTATGCGCATAACTGTGTGGATTTCACAGTGAGATAGTATGACAGATGCAAATCTTTGAGTCTGAGTCAACGCACGAATCTTCTGGAAAGAGTCAAGTGTCTATGTTTTGTGAGTCAGTAGAAGTCTGACATGTGAAAGATGAATTTTAATAGACACTTGATGGTTTGTGAAATTGTATGAGACTTGATGAATTATGTTTATTAATTTGAAATTGAAATGATATAGAATTTTTTTATAGTTAACTTACCCTGTTATTTGTTTGTGTATGTTTCTTTATCTGTGATGATCTTGTTGTACACGAGAGCATATGAGATTGCAGGTAATAGAGCTCTTTAGTGAGTAACTGTAGGATGTAATAACTTTAATTTGAATGCTCTGTTTGTTTTTAAACTTTTGATGTATATATTAAAATTCCTATGAAGAGGAATTTTTTTTAGATACAATTATGAGATAGTTGTATATTCATATGTTAAGTAGATAGTGCTTGTTTTACTTTTATTTTATTATATATGACTAAAATTAGGGATGTTACATCTCTTCATTTTTTCAACATATAGTTATTCATCTATAACATAATATAAAGAAGATTCTCTTTTTTGGTGTAGACATCTAGTTTTTTAATTTTATCCTTTATAATACTAAAATATAATAAATTTGACACTTATTTATTTTTAAAAACAGAGAAAATTTTTAATTTGAAAAAAAAATAAAGAATCCAATTTCTTACAATTTTATGTAACACCTCAAAAATACATCTAACTATTACAATACAAGTTATGCATGTTTCTATACAAGCTTAGAATTTTTCAAAACATTCCTAATACATGATTAGGACTTATAGAAATACAAATATTTACAATTCATAACTCGAAACAAAACTCTAAAGCCTTCTAAGCTCTTCTGCACCTGTATGATCATCAGCTCCTGTACATAGTACAATCATCGCAGTTCACAACACAATAAGAAAAGTAAAGGTAAGTTAGTGAAAATAAAAGTTTATAATATACACAATTCAATCAAAAGAGAAAACCAAATTACATTGATCAATTTCTGAATTATTCAATTTTTTTCAAATCCCAACATAAAACAATCACATACCACATGGATATACATATCCATGATATTCAACAAACAGAATAACAACTAACGCCTTTTGGAAGACCAACACCTGATCCATTACCCAAGACTTAAATTATCAACGAATCAAAGAGAAATGATCAAGGTAAGTTCAATACAACCCAAGTTGTGCATCTCATATGTCACGGTGTGCATGAACTCCCCCATCAGCTTCTCACCACCTGATATCTTAGTCTATGTGACTTAGATCATCAATGAAGCTAGGAGATCTCTGTTAGCACATAAGCATCAATACTTAATACACAAACAGACATCAATCCATACATTATTCCAAATGTATGACTTCAATCTCATACCATTTTCATCATACAGTATCATTCAAAATGCAATCCACAACATTCAAAAGTCTATTTAACATAAAAAAAACAACACTTAAATACTAAACCATCAAAATCTAATATTTTTTACATATTTAAACGATATATAAACAAACTAAACAATATGTAAACAAACAACATCCGTCTAAGAGAAATTGAATATTGGGACCACGTCCCCTCCACGTCTAGATCTTCTAGCCTAGGGTACTATTAAAAACTAAAGTTAGCTTGCCTTATCTAAAAAACTTATCTACAAGGTCGTTTCCAAAATCAAGCAGTAATATTATAACAAGATCTAGGGACCTAGAGCAAGTTATCCAAACATAATAGGAATTTAGTATATGGTATAACAAGTTGAGATGATCACTTTTCTCCTTTGATTTCCCTCAAGATTGATGAACAAATTCTAAGAAAAAACAGAGAATAAAGGATCGTTATAGCCAAAAAAATGAACTTATATTCTGTTTGAAAATCTGACCGGGTAGAAATGTAGCTCGACTCCTCACCTACTGTAGGACGTGATGAGATTTTGAAATAGATGAGTTATGGGAGAGAAAATGAAGAGAGAAGGGAGAGGAATAGATGTAGAGAGAGAAAATGTTTTTTTTTATTCTTGGGGGGTTACATTATTCCCAACTACAAAAAATTTCGTTCTTGAAAATTATGTTATCAAGAAAAGATTAGGATATGATTCTGTTATCTTCTCTTTTATTTCTCAAGTGAAATCATAACATTTAAGTTTTTGCAACGCTTTGACTATATCAATATTTTTACCACAAAGTTACTTTACTTGAGAATCCAACATTCTAATTGACTTCATCTTAAAAGAAAGATCTTTTATTTAACTAAATCAGATGCTAGAAGATGATTGTGACCAAATATATATTTCCTTAGTTACGATACACGCAAGATACTATGGATGTTGGTTAATGGAGGATACAAAGAAAGTTAACATGTTCACTTGAGAATATGATAAGGATATGTGAATTTTAAAGTCAGCTTCTTAGATATGATTGCTCTCCCTACACCAGTGAATGATGTAACTCTTAAAAAATCATGTTTACTTATAGATAAACCTTAGGGTTTTCTTCTTTTATATATATCAAATTTATGCTTGCTTGAAGATGTCTTTAATCATCACAGTTCTCAAAATTTGACTCACAATTGCTTATAATTGAAGTAATGAAAATTACGTTAAGCTTTTGCTTGATTGACTTCCATTCTTATGCGTATTAAATGAATTTCCTAATGTCTTTTTCATCTCAAACAGGCGATATAGGCCAACTCTATGTTTTTCAAGCTTCTCACAATACTTCTATAAAAAGATTCTTGTCAACATGCTCGAGAGGATGTCGATATGACCAAACTTTACAATTCACAACTTTTCTATATTCCGACATGAACAGAGACATCTTACAATTTCTAAATATCTCTTGTGTTATTCGAGCCAAGCTTGCACTGATATATGTGACCTCAGTTACCAAAGAAAAGGAATCCATAGAACCTTGAGATTTGCACAACTGAATCAAAATGGAAATCTTTTCATGTTTACTTGAAGGACTACCTTTACTTTCTAATGGTCATGATATGGGTGTCAACATTACTAGCGAATTTTGTTCTTCATCTCAAGTAATAATATTCATATCTAGAAGGATGTGCAACATTAATTTCTAAAGACCTTTGCTTATAACTAAGAGTGAGATTTACTATCATCTCACTCCTCCCAATACCACAAAATTCATCCTCACCCTTATAAAAAGATAAGCATAACTCAGCTAAGAACAAACTTCCATAACATTAGTTACAGAATCCAATGTCACCTCTTCACCACTTTTGTCAAATTGAGACCTCATAGATCATCCAATTATTTGCATTACCTCAAGTATATCATTCTCTTCCATAGGTAGAACGTTCATAATCTTCCACTACAAAAAAAAAATCACTTTTAGTGACCACCAAATTCGGTCGCTAAAAACACTATAATCGGTCGCTAAACATATCTGCGACCGAAATGGTCACCAAATAAAGATGGAAGCGAAAACCCTAGTCGCAAAGCACTTAGCGACCAAATTATAAAGTGGTCGCAAATTTGCAACTGAAATTTTGGTGGCTAAATCGGTCGCAGAAAATTTAGTCACCAAAATTCAGGAACCAAATTATCAACCGAATTTTCGGTGACTAAATCAGTCGAAGAAAATTTGGCCACCATAATTCAAGCACCAAATTAGGTATAGTATATTAGTAATATGTTTTTTTTTTCTCTAAATACCATGTATAAATAATATAAAATGCAACTTATGAGCCCACACCAACAATAAAACCAAAATCAAACTAATATTAAGAACAAAACCAAATGTTACACTTAATTATTGAATGTGAGGAAGCTAAACACAAAGATATGAAAGTTTTAAAGAATGTCTTTGATCACTTGAATGGTTCCCATAAATGGTTTATGATATTTGGTATTAACTTTTGGTGTTGCTACATTTCCTTTTCATCACAGGTCATAGTATTTGAAAAGAGCAAGTTGGGCATATGCATCCATTCAATTTGAGAATTGAAATTTTTGAAACAAGGATGGAATAATGATCACCACCCTAACATTGCACCAAAAAAGGACACCATGATGGATTCATAAAGAAGCAAAGTTGAAAATGGCCAAACCATTCCACGGGTGAAAGACTTGTGACAGTAATAATTGTTGTTGACATATTCATCATCGTGTGTAAAAGTCAAGCATTAAAGTCCATTTTCTCAGTATTTTCAGGTCTTGCATTATCATAATTAGGTCCAAATAAATCTTTTCATTCAAGTATATATATAAAAAACTTCAATAACACCATCTCTGACTACCAAAGGCACTCATTTAAAGTAGACCTCAAAAGTACTTTCTAGTGGGTCTGTGCATCAAAGCCAACACATTAATGATAAGCACCCTTCATCTATAAAAATCCAACTGAATTTAATACCAAGGTTTTTGGTGCTGGAGTCATTAGGTTTATATGCTCCTTGTTGTTCAAGGATTGATAAAGTGGGAGAAAATTAAAAATTAATATAGTTTACTTCCATGTACTTTTCTACTAAATTACTTCTCATCACTACTCTAAAAAGAAAATTATTGAAATTAATAATTAAGAGAATTTTTTAAATAACAAACAAATTTTCAGTGTCGACAAGGATATTAAAATATTTCATGCTAACTCATCATTGACACAGATGTTATCACTAAAATTTCATTTTTTCCTAAAAGAAATACTGGTAATGACTCATCTAAATAGTTTTCTTACTATAAAGAGGTCTAAAGTTTGGATTATGAAAAAACCAATTTTATATTAATAAAATATATATTTAACCCAAAATTCAATTATAAGCACTACAAGAATCATGAAATAGAAACCAATTTTAGAGACAAAAATAATTAGTTGCTATAGTGACTAAATTAGAGACCATTTTAGAAACTATTTTTTTTTTCTAAATTAGTTCCTATTATTGTTAAATTGTTTCTAAATTAGTATCTAATTAGCTATCAAGGTTTTTGTTACCAAATTTAGAATCCAAATAATTGATAGTTATTTAATTTAGTCTCTAAAATAGTCTTTAATTTAGTCACTATAACAACTAATTATTTTTTGTTTTTAAAATTGGTTTCTATTTCGTAATTTTCGTGATTTTTTTAATAATAATTTTTAAGAATAAAAAAATTATATGGCCTATATAAAGTTTTCTTCACACAATAAATGAAAACCTTTTCCCAAAATAAAAACTAACTACTTATAGATATAAACCTAAGATATGTTTAGCATTAATAATCCTATAAAGAGTTCTCAAAGATCCTAAAACCCTAATTAAACACAATAAGAACATGTTCAACAAAAGGGAAAAAAATAGAAACTTAAATTAAGCACATTTATTTGGATCAAATGTAACTCCAAATCTTCCTTTTAGTACTCCATCACAAGAGAGATGCTTAAAGAAGAAATATAAACCTGAAAGGGTGCAAGAATATGAGTGTATAACAAGGTTCTTCCACTTTAGAATAACATTTGTAGAACATAGATTGAAAAGCTTGGCGAATCTGATTATTGTTATGAACTTGGGACTCTTGCATGTTCTTGTTGGGTGGATTTGTGGTCATTCAAATTCTTCCACTTTGGATTCTGATATATGATACTTCACAGAACAAAGGAATTTTTATATTCCTTCAGTCTCTCTTTTTTTCTTTTTCTTTTTTAATTAACCTGGTATATATCCATAGATTTTGCATTATTGTCCACCGTTAAAATTGAGTGGAAACACCCCATTCCACTTATGAATTGACCTTTTAGTTCTGTGGGACTCCAAAAGAATTTTGGAACTTACTTTGTATAATTTTCAATATTAAAAAAACACCTTTATAGCCTTATGAAAAAGTCATTAAACTGTTTTCAGAAAAACATCATTGTTTCACATAACTATAAACAAAATTACATTCATACTGGTGTACCATAATCTGTTTAAATTCTTACTTAGTTTGGTTCTGATATGATATGTCTAATTTGTAGAATTTAGAGTAAATCACATAGGCTTCTCCAGCATCAAGAAAAAAGTGGACCTCACCAATTCATCATGTATCTAAATCAACTGCAGCATAGACAGCAAACAGCAAATGTACTGGAGAATTATGGTTTGTCTTGGGATCATTTTACTTGACAATGACTTGCAATAAGTATGAAAAAAATTTGTTAATTTGATATGCTAATCTTCATAATCACTCTCATTTTCTTGATCCCTTCAAACAAAATCTTGAATTTGAATATTATCAATGAGAAATCTCACCTGAGTTATATCCTGTGTACTGATGATAATAGGGTTCCAACATATAAGAGTGGTTCCTTTGCCATTATGAAAACAAAAGAAAGCTTCCACTCCACTCTTTGATTTGCAGAACAGTAAAGTGTATGAAACCAAAGTTGTTTTCTTCTTTCTACTGTGACTTTTCTGGTGTGCACATCATCAGTGGCCCCAAATAGCAATGTTGTTCAAACAATATGATAAATGTAGTTGGTTGAACACACCTTTGCCCTTTTGATTCTTCCTTCCTCAATCAAACTTCATGTAATTAACCCTTTTGATTTTACTGGTACTTATACAGTTTTTCATGAGCTAAATCATCTTTATTGGAAGAAATTTAATGAATAAAATCACTTAGACTAACAGAGAGTTATGATGTACATAGGTTTGATTATTTTCATATAAACCAAAAATCCCTGTAAAAATGAAAATGATGTATTAAAAACTCATTTATGTCATCAATGAATGTTGAGGCCAAGTGTTTACGTTGCCATTGTACAGACAAAAACAAGCTTCCACTTCAATCTTTCATTCACCAGCAAAGAAACAAAGTGGTTCTTTATTTTCTACCATGCCTTGTACACATCAGTGGATCCAAAATTAATGTTCAATCAAAATACTGTTAACTGTAGTTGTACAGAGCAAACTTGCTTTTGATTCTTCTTCCGTCAATCAAAGCTTGTATGTCACTAAATTAGAGTCTCCAACTTCAATAATGCTCAAAGATCTGAACTATTTTGGCAAATATTCTTAACTAAGGTCATATGAATAAATCACTTAGACATGAACAATCACAAAGTTAAGATGAGGTTCTGTTCACTTACTACCACTTTCATGTTTGAAAGCAATATATCCTTAGGACATATACGTGTAACCGAAAGAGGGTCATTTAGACGTTACCTCATACTGGTTGTATTGACGTGTGTATTATGTATTCTTGTATGTTTTTGTGGCACACTTTGTCTGCTTCACATGCACAATGTTTTCAGATCTTTCTTCAAAACTACTATCGAACAATGTTGTCTCTGTCAACATCCAATGATTCATTGTTTGCTTCACTCATTCAATCCCTACCTTAGTATTTTATTACATCAGTTTATGCATTTTCACACATGTAACTATATATTGTAGGGTTATCTTTAGTAGTACTAGTAGGTGATACATGCATGACTTGTGTGTAACATCATTTTATCACTGGTTCAAAATTTATATTTATATATAGATAATAAACGTCAAAGAAATTAACTTATTTTTTTTTACAAAAAACTTTCATGTTAGACATCACTGTGTTACTTGATATCTCAGTTAGACTCACACCTCAAGTAACAACAATTATTTGCTATCACATGAAAAAAGTATTATTAAAAAAAGAAAATACAAAAATATGGGAAGATTAGATCAAAACTCATATATTAACAAAAACGATACATAGGTAGACGATATCTATTAATGAAAAATTCTAAGAATAGACTATATGGAAATTAACCTATTTACAATTAGAGTTCTTGCATTTGTAGCACAAACACTAACATAGACACTGGACACCACACGAACACGGACATTTCAACACATGTAATCTCTAAAATATAGGACACAAATCTATATATTATATCATTATGAATTATATAAATTAACAATCAAGATTTATGTGATCTAAGTATGTCTAAATTTTTTCTTTGTAGCAGAAAAATATTTCTCATGATTGGTTCAAAAAGATTTGTTCCTTATTTCTATAACCTTAATAAAAACTTATTGAGTTTTTATAAAATCACTATATAAAACATATTTTTTGAATTGAACACTTCACTAATACATGTCATATGAGTGTCGTACGCTTCATTGTTCCAACACGAACACATCATTTACATCTCTTTGCTGTTTTATTAGAAAGAGGTATACATAATCTAAATAATATTCATTTCTGCATCTAACAGATCTTCTAGATATTTTCTCTGGTGTAGCTAGTATCTTTCTTTCAAGCAGGCTAATCAGACTTCAATTTTGAGTTTATGGATAAAAAGTTTCTGGTAATGTGTAGAGTTGTGAAGAAATGAAGTGAAATGTGAATTTATGAGAAAAAATCATTGATAGAAAAGGGAAACAATGATCTGCATTTTGATTCAATTGAATGTGTACGTAGGTGCCACCATTAATTGCTGGGATATCACCCACATTACATCAATGAATGATAACCACATGGAGAGTGTAGACCTCATTACACTTTCTGCTATGACCAGGTAAGTGGGGACAAGTCTCAGCTGTATAGTCACAGTCTAATATTCCGTTACAACCCTTACATCTTTGTTAAATAGGGACATTGCTTGATCAAAGGGGTCAAGTTGTTATTGCCATTCAAGTGGACCTTGGTGTTGTTTAGGCCCAACATTTATCACACATGCCCTCCTTTTTCAAGGTGGCCCTATATATTTTGTCAGATTTAGAGACTTTGATATGGAAGTACATGAACTAACCTTTTAGGTTGCTGCAATATCATTAGAAGTGTCAAGTGACATGTGGGTAGTTGCTACACTAGACCTTAATTATGGGTCCATAAAAGTGGTGGAAATTGAAAACACACAGCTTCAGCAAAATGGCAATTCCAAGATGGTGTGTATTTCATTGCAGCAATAAATAATTGTGAGATACCTTTCTCCTATGCTTGGCCCCACCATGACTTGCCATTGAAAAGAAAAGTAAAACAAAACAAACACATATTACCAAGATCAAAATTAAGGGTCTGGTTCCATAAAGTTGTTGAGGTAGAATATTGGAACATTCAAGCATGTTACATGTTACCATTTTAGTCCACATGCACCAAGAAGAACAGTGTACCTGAGATCCAAGTCTGAATTGAATGAACATGAATGATATTTCATATGATGACATCTTTTGATCTTTCTCCTAATTATTGAATTATGAATTTGATTGGATTCGCCAATAGTGGAATGAAAATTCAGCAGACAAGTGTGAGGTGTGTAAACACTACAACAAACTATCTTTCAGAATCGCCAGGGAGAAAAAGTAAATCTGATAGTGCACATGCTCTCCTCTATAGAATAATGTGATGGCCTATGGCTTTAACTTCTTCCTTATATTTCAAGAAAGAAAAGTGAATAAATAGAAACTTGAAAGTGATTATAGAAAAGCTAGAGAGAAAGCAACAGAGTCATATCATACTCATCCATTTCAAGTTTCTGTCTCAACAACAAAAAATTATGGTCCACTACCCTAATGTTCCTCATTTACAACAACAATTGTGGACACCACACTATGATGCACTCTCACATTGATGATAATACTAAATACATTTTCTTTTCTCTCATATATTTTGTCTTGAAGTGATAGCTGGACGATTTCTGTTATGTCAATCTCATTTCATTTCTCTTGAACATCAACATTACTAGCCATCAGAAAGTGTTGGGAGGAAAAAATCTCAGATCAAATTTACAATATGTTCTTACTGAAAGCTTTTCATATACAAAATATTTTTTATTTCAAAACTATGAGGCACAGATACAACAAGATTCTTCATAGTATAACAAAACAAGGACTTAAATTCACAGATACAACAAGCCTTTGAACTGACACACAGATCAAGAAAATAAGCATGGCCTCTTATAAGTTTTTGTTACTTCATATGAATTAACTTTATTGTAATGCGTGATATGTTTTCTCAAAAATAAGTAAATGTTGCCACCACTCACTCATTCCTTTGGAGTGAATAAACAAATTCATCTTTACAGTTATAATCATCATTCATTTCAATTCAAATTTAGCAGTTTTAAGTCAATTAGTATCTCTAAGATTAAAGAATCTCTATGTGAAGTTTGACAACTACTAGTTGTTATAATCCTCTACTTTAATGCACACAAGTTATTTTCAAAACCTTGATTCTGTGTTGCACACTAGTTAGTTTATTCTCTCTTTTTCAAGTGTAAAGTAAGCATCTCTATAACTCAAAAGTTATGGAATTAACTTTTTCATAGGAGAACAATTGGCACAACAACTAGTAAACTTGATTGATTTTGTAATGTCATGAATCAAATGGAGTGATAATATGAATTTTGAAAGGAACTTGAGTGGTGGGTAGTAATCAAAATGGTAACTTAAAAATGATATTTTTTTATAATATTGAAGATTGATGATGGTAATAATTGTAGTGAGTAATAGAGTAACCATCCACACATAAATTTAAAAAGCATATCTATTAAGACATTGGAGATGATGAGTAGGCACTTATCTAGACCAAAGAGCACAAGTGGGTTAAGAGGATAGTTTTTGTAGGAGTGGCTAATGTAGACAAGAAGTTACTATTAAAAGACTTTTAGACAATGTCCCCACTCACAATAAAAAGGGGAGAGAAGCATAATCATTTTACCCAAGATGGGGAAGTTGGGTTTGCAATCACAATCCCAAAGAATCAATTAATGGGATGGGCAAGAGTATAAGTCATTGACACATGGATATTATGTTAGTGGGAGGGTGATGTTTACACTTGAACACTCCAATCTGTCAAAAGGGAGAGAAAAAGAATAGTTGAAAATGTTCCTACTTTATATATTTTTCTTTAGTTCCTCTTTCCCATGTTTCATCCATAGTGGGGGGGTGTTTGTGCCTTCAAAATTGCAATAAATATTGTCCCTATCTTTAGCCTTACCACACCCATCAAACCAAATCCCTTCTTATAAAGTAGATTCATGGCAGGTCATTGAAATTCCCCCATAAAGTAAATTTAATTGCGTGAGATATGATTTCTAGGTGAATGGTTTGTGCCCTCTTTCTTTTGGGAGTTTGTGGGTTTCTTGACCCACCATGCCTTTTTCTATAAAACAAACATGTCACTCTCCTTATCCCTTGCAAATTCAATCCAGAATCAAACTATGTGAAAAAGTAAAAGATATATAAACGTTAGCATCTTGCCAATAGGGTTGCATCATTCCAAAGCAATGCATAATAATTGTCATAAAGAGGAAAAGGAAAAAGAAAAGTAGAGGAAATTCACAATATCACAAAATAACATGAGTTTGAGAAAGAAATGAGATTAGGCTAACCTGATTTGTGGCTATTAAAAGCAAGAATTGCAAAGCTTTGAATTTCTCAACACCTTTGGACTTTGTGATTCACATTTATTTTTTGGAGAAAGAGTTAGATATGGCACTTTGTTGTGTGCCATCTTCTTCATTTGATTTGATTTCAACTTCTATCTAACCAAAGTGTCATAATTTATTTTTCTTCTCCTCCTCCTCAAGGGACTTGTGATGTGGGGAAGAATAGTAGTGGGGTCCTCCCCCATGGAAGCATGTATTAGGATAGAACAAAAGGAAGCAACAAAATCAATTCTAAGATGATGGACTAAGATGAGTGCCCCTTTCACAAGGTAAGAAAGTAAGGGTCCCCATCATGGACCCTAATGCCTTCTTTAATTAGACCCATGTTATAATTTGCTTTGTTCTATATCCCAATACTAGGAGTAGGTCCACCCCAACCTTCAACTGAAAATTTGGAATATGTAAACACCAATATAGACAACTTACGTGACACACATCCCTAACCCTTTTGCACCAAGTTTAAAGCATTTACACATTTTTAGAGCCATAAAGATAGAGAAAGCAACCAACAACAAGAAGCATGGGCCAAAATACTTAGAAGAAAGCTTTCCTTTTCCTATGCCATTAGGTTAAGTGTCATTCTCGTAATAGGTGAGGAGGCTAGGTGCGTAGTGCATACGTGACTATGGATTTTAACTCCCTTTCATGCTCAATTTTCAATGCTATAATTAACCATGCATATGTGTGGATGCATATAGATAATGATGTTTAATGAACAATTCATTATCCAAATGAATATCATTGGAGAAGGGTGAGATGAAAGGGTGTGACCCCACATGAAAAGGATGTGTGATTCTATGCGAAAAAAGAGACCAAATAGGAGTGAAAGTGGGTTAGTTTATTCACAAGTCTCTTTCTTAGAAAGGAGACATGGAGCATAGTGGGTCAGTGTTGGTTTGTCTTTCACTTTGGCAATGATGTTATTATTCATGTTTAATTTTTATAATACATGGGTTTTTGTTGTTGCGTGTGATTTGGTTGGTGTTCATCATTTGTTTAAGGTCATTTCAAAGCTTAAAATATTTGGAGGATCACTCAACACCAAGAACACCCACCTTCAAGAGATGTGCCATTTGACAAACTCAAGTACTTTATATCACTCTTCCACAATCCCAATTATCTTCAAAAACCCTTTTATTTTTTTTCAAACTTGTCGCCTTTTCTTTAATCACAAAAATGATTTTCTTTCTTAAGTTCATTGTTGCACCATCACCATCTCTTCTTTTTCTTCTATCCTATGACTATACGTAAAGGGTCTCATTCATCAATTTGGAGGCATTATATAAGAGATTGTACTCATTTGGTGTTAACTCAACCGTCCTTCTCTCTTGATAGTTACACTTTCATATCCTTCTAATAGATTTTCTATTACCCATTTAACTATTCTCAACTATAATGGAGTTAGTACAATAATCATCATTTAAAGTGTATCATTAGGAGTGTGGTCATATCTATGTAAGTACGTGTGTATATGTAGGTATATAAGTATGTATTTTAGATACACCACTTTTAGATTGAAACCCTAATTAATAACTTCTAGAATAAATACTATTGGTAATAAATTAAAAACTTTAATTAAATTAAATAAAGATTAAAAAGAAGATTTTTCACATAACCCAAATCTTAAAATACTTTGTTTGTGCAAAAAATAATTTTACTAAAATTATAAAATAGAGAATGATTAAAACTATAAAACAATAAGCTTATCAAATAACATTCAAATTTATCAACTTTTACTTATTTATATGTGTGTGAGAGAGTACATTTACCTAACATGAGAAGCAACTTATCATGGCCTCTAAAATTAAGAAAACAAAAAAAGAAAAGTGAAATTGTGATAATTATTTATTATACATCTACCAAACAAGTGTCCCAAATAAAAAAGCAACTTTTGAATAATTATCCATAAATACTTAAGTGCTAAGTGTGACACCTTGTTTTATCTAGGGAGAGAAACATAAGTATGAGGTAATATGATGGGTAGAAGAAAAATAAAAGGGTCTATTGTGTATTTATTTTCACCTAATATTTCAATACACCCTTTATAGACCATTAGTAGACAAACATTTGACCTAATGAGACATATCTCTCAATTACAAAAGTTAAAATATGGAAAATAGAAGTGATGAATTGTTTGAATATTTTTCACTTTTGATTTGTATACAAAATTAGGGCATTCATATTCCACACGGCATGTTGATAGTACTAGAAATTAAAGTGATGGATAATCATACATTTGGGTGCATGATGATAATTGAATGAGTCAATATTTTCACCCTCAAGCAATGGTGGAGATGTGTCCAATCAAAAGCTTCCACCATTGCATATAATTGAAAAAGGAAAAGGAATTATTAGTCAATTTCATGGACATAACATAGAAAGTGGGTGGTGGCTCACACAGAATTTCAAAGAGGAAACAAAACATGCTTCTTCTTCACAATAATACCACTTCTTCATCTATACTTCAAAAGAAAAGGTCTCAATAGTAATAAAACCTAGAAAACCAATATTTATTATATGAAGAAAAAAAAATCAATTACATCTACCATCAACCACCAATGTTATTCTTAATCTATTCCCCTTTCTTATTCTCAAAAAACTTTTATAAAATTTATAATATAGTGGTAGATGCATTTTCTATTGTGATGGGATACTCTTTTTATTGATATAAAGTTATGATACAAGTTACACATGTCCTTTTCTTGTCATGTCTTTTTCATGTCCTCTTATCTTCTTTGAATTAAGAGACAGAAACATGTTTTCTGATTTATGTTGAAGAAAAATCTAAAAATAATATATTTATAGTTTTGAAAAGAGTTACATGTAAATAATTTAAATATAAAAGTGTATGAAATGAACATTTATGCTCCTATTTCAAGAAAATTTAGAAGATATTTTATAGGATAAAAATTTTAAAAAAAATTGAGTGTAATAATATGTGTTCAATTGTGTAAAAACTAAAATTGATATATTGTGTATAACTTTTGAAAAATAAGAATTTCTAAAGACATAAGTTGCACTATCTTCTTCAAAAACACACTAAAATAAAAACTATTTGTTTTTAAAGTAAAGTGTTTTCTTACTTTTGTCCATATTCATAAATAGAAACATTCTCATTCTTTGAAGTGTATGTGTAGTACGTATCTATTGGTTATGCAAAATTATTTGTATAAACTATCTGTTTATTAATATAATCATGATATATTAAATTTGAATTCTTCTAATATGAGTAAAACTTTGTAAACAAAGATTCAGAAGATTAATGATAAAAAATTAGATGTAATATAGCAGATATAGTTAAAATGAATATTAATTAAGTCTAATAGGACGAATTTTGCATATAGATATACTATAATCTTTTTTTTTAACAGGTCTTATATTAAAGCATTTTTTAAATCGATAAAATATATGAAATTAAACTTTTAGGGTATTATATTTATAAAATAATATATTAAAAATGTTTTTAAATATTATATTACTTGACTATTATCAAATGTCATAGTTATTATGTTTTACTTGAGACAGAAAACACTCAAAATATTTAAAATAATACAAACAATTCGAATTATAAAATAAATGTAGTACCCTACAAATTATCATTGAATTTGATATTAAATTGTTAGTTAATATGGTTTTATTGTATTTTTTTGAATTTATGATATTGATATGATTATTTTTAATGTTAAATATATTATCATTTAAAATAATAAAATAATTATCACGATCAAGTTAATAGTACATATGTTTATCAAAATTTAGGTATTAAATTAATACATGTTTTAATAAATTTAAATACTATGCTACAATAAAGTCCCTTTAAAGCTTCTTCAAAATTTCATCAAAATAGTTTCTGAAAAAATAAAAAAATAAGAAATACTTGTGTTTGAAGTTTAAGTTATTTCTTAGAAGATGAAACATAATTAATCTTATAAACAATGTAATCAATTATAGTGTATTTTGAAGCATTGATTTGGTGAAGGGTGGAATCAGATTCACGTGATGTGGAGGGCATGCCGGTGATAAAGGGACAGATGGTCCTGATCCTGTGGGGTCCACAGGAGTGCCCAAGATCCTTTCCCCACACAAACAAAATCCCTATAATTTTGTGTTATTTTTTTTTTCAAAACTATGTGGGACCCTCTCAAGTGAATATCAAATAAACAAAATCTCATGCTAAATCAACCAATAATTTCTCATATATTCATTCTTCAATTTCATTATGACTCTATTTTCAAAATAATTTTCCTTTTCAAGGATAAGTTGGAAAAAAAAAGTTATTAAACTGATGTTATTTTTTCAAGGATAATTTTGAAAAAAAATATATATATATACACAAAATAGAAGAATTCTCTTTATATATTGTTATAGATAGAGTATTTATTTCTCCTATTTCATTGAGTAACATATATACTTATTAAAATGTAAACAAAATTAAAATTTTAAAATATAAAAACCCGAAAGGGTTCTATTATTATATATTAATAATATCAAAATATATATTATCATAATTAAATATTATAAATTTGTAATAATTGTTTTAACAATTGTCTTAGGATTACAATAACATAACATGTGTAATGAACGAGTGAAATTGTTTAAGACGATTAATGGTTAAAAGTTCTATGTGTCATTATGGGGCTTGTATTTGACTCCCTCTTAGAACAAGATGTTAATAATATAACACAATATAATAATTTTAATAATAAATAAATGTGTGCTATCTCTATATACACTATGTATGGAGAGATGAATTTTAAATATTTTATTATTTAAGTCATAAAGTTTATAAGTAGAAAATATTAACTATTTAAACTTCATTTTACAAAAATTACCATATTCTCTACAATTGTTTTGTAAGAACCAACAAAATAATCTTAAAGTAAAAGTGGTATAATTAAAATGAATGAGAGTATTTTCATAACTTTAATAAAGATATGTTTTTAAACATATGTAAATTCTAAAATGGGTTTATTTTTCATTCTATTGTTATCTTTGACTAATATATTATATTTGAATATTTGTGTGATGTTATGATTGTTAAATTTCAATTTATTAGTATTTAAATTGAGTTGGATGTATAGGTATGAATGAACATCATTGATGGTTTGGTTGTGATATAGCATGTGTTCCGATGTAGACATAGATATCCCCGGAGAATGATAAGATGTTTGGAGAGTGTATTGATTTCCGGACTTTGTGAAAGAGATGATCACGACTCTCCTTATACACTGAAATTACATAGATGAAGGTGTCTAGACATTGAAAGTCGAAGGAGGTTTCTATGACCTATCCTATGGTGTGAACAATAATTGTATCAGGTAGGTCACAAGGAATTTACCCTGTCATATGAAGATGATTTTTTTTCTGATATCAAGACTTTGTTGTGAGGACAACTTAACAAGTGCAAATCTCTCAGTCTAATTTCAATGCACAAGTCTTCTAAATGTATAATCAAGTGTCAATTGTTGTATGTCAGTGAATTTTTTACACTAGTGAATGTTATATGAGAATTGAGAATAGATAATTGATCATTGATTAATATATTGTAGTTTGAATTATGAGACATGGGATGATTAGAGATATTTACCTGCTATATAATTATATTAAAAGTTTTAAAAATACTAGTTTACCTTATTTTCTCGTTTGTGTTTATTTTTTTATATTTTGTAATTATAGTTACACGGGATCAAATGCTACAGGTGATAGATCTCGACACTAAGAAATTGAGGAGTTAGTATAGAAATTTTGGAAACCTTTTTGTCTTTTATATATATATATATATATATATATATATATATATATATATATATAAATTTCTAAAATAGTTATCTTTTCCTACATTTGATTCTACCTTGGAGATCTTGGTGAAGAGTAGAACATTTTTACTCGATGATAAATCATTTTTTAGTAAGCTTCTTTTTGTCATTTTTCTTGAGTTAGTTTTGTGGGAATTGTTGGATGCCTAGGGATAAGGCTTTGCTTGTGCTATTTTTCAAGCCATGATGAATCTCTGTTAATTTATGAGTATGATGACATGTTTAGATTGTTGATCATAGTGTTGGATGTGTAGGTTTAGTTTTCCTGGTGAAAGCTTAAACTTGATTTAAGCCAGTTGAAAAGGTATGAGAATTTAATTTAATCTACTATAGTAGCTTAGGGGAGAAGATTTGAATTGCCTATATGTGACTTGGTCACAACAGTATATTTTATGCAATGATGATATTTTGATGAAAAAATAGTTAAACTCATATATTTTGGAAATGTAAAAAATATGTAATTTTGTTAGTTTTGATATATTAGCTATTATTGGATATTGGAGAGGTTATTGAAAAGTATTGATTTGTGTTGTGGTTGAAATATTGTGCAAGTTGTTGATAAAATTGGTTAATTTGAGTTTGAAACTAGTTTGAATTTCAATTTAAAAGTATTTTATTATTTACTTTAAATTTTAATTCTCCAACAAAAATTTATAGTGGAAATTTGGGTAATCTTGGGACAATTTTCATTTCAATAATTCTTGAAAACTTTGATATAGAAGGTAAAAAATAAACAACGATAATAGTTTCAACAAATAAAAGAAAATCATGATAATATAATCAAGATAAAAATGTAAAAATATACAAATTTTTGTATTGGTTTGAATCCATAATAATCTATGTCCAATTTAATCTCGACAATCTTAGTTGGATTTTTCACTAAATTCTTGAATCATCTAATTACAAGAACATCTATAAAACAAGAATTACACAACATTTCTCGAAACAACTTTCCAGAAAAATTACAAAACAATGAAAACTTTCAATTACCTACAAACACAACCTCCACATATATATGTGTAACACAAATCAATTAAATGGAAAAGAAAGGAAAGATCACCTAGAGTGAAAGATATTTTTCAAAAGATTTACAACACAAAACCTATAACAAGATAAAAAAAATTATTGTCCTTTCGTAAAATTTTTCTAACAAAGTATGAAATGTATGTTAACTTTAACAATTAAAATTTTTTTTTAGAGAATTTTGAAGTTACTTACTAAAATAATATATTATTATTATTATTGTTAATTATAATTGATTATTATGTTATTTATGTAATCTAAAAATATTTTGAATTAATATAATTAATTATTTCTAAACATAATCAATTGTTTATGAAAATGCAGTTTTTAAAACTGCTTATAATAATATATTATTGTCTAAAATAATAGCTTATTTTGAAAAAAAATGTGAAAGTAATTTTTTATTAGAATAATCAATGAAAATTTGATATAATTGATAAAATGTAAGACAAAGAGAAAACATATTTTTATCAACATATCCATTATTGTTACATATAATCGATTTTTTCAAGCATAATGAAAAAACTAGTTTTGACTCAACTCCAGATAATTGATTATTTGTTTAGAAAAAGTAAAAGGAAAATTATAAAACAAGTTTATGCTCAAAAACTCCTGAGAGATTAAATTATGTTTTGCATTTTGATCATACTAAATCAATGTACAAGTATGAGAGAAACTATTAACTATTAACAAGAGGTGGAGATACTATAACCCATGTACCTCGTGCGTTGTCTTCCTTTCTTTCTCTCTAAAAGATCTCTTCTCTTCCTTCTTTCTAAGATTTATTTTTCATACCTCGTCTATTTCAAAATATGATCACATTGTATTGTAGTTGAAGAGTCAATGATTATTTATATCCGATCAAATTTTTAAACAAAGTAAGCTTCTATTTACTCTAAAGACCTTTCATTCTTTGTTTTTTTTTTGTCTATGATTTAGTCATCAATCTTAGTGGGGCCAGTTGAGAAAAATGTTTATCTCAAATTGATTAAGCTCGTACTAAAATTTGGTAATGTTTAAATCATTTTTTCTAGGTCCCCAGATTTTAGAATGGTTCCCCTGCTTGAATAGGAATTTCCTAGGAATAGGAAATTACAGGTAAGATAAATTAACTTTAACTTTCAATAATCTCATAGGCTAAAAGATCTGGATATGGAGGGGACGTGATCTCAAGATTCAATTTCTCTTGCAGGGATGTCATTTAATGAAATTGTTTGATTATATGTTGTGTGAATATGTAGAAATGTTACATTTTGATAGTTTGGAAGTTAACTATTGTTTTTTATGTTGGAAATGTTCTTAAATGTTGTGAAATTTTAAATGTTGTGTGATTGAGTGATATGTATTGTATGTGAGTGATGAAAATTGAATGAAATTGATGTCATGCATTTGGGATAATGTATATTAGTTATTGTTTGATGGTACATTAAGTATGAAAAACCTATGTTTAACTGAGATCTTTTGCCTACACTACTGATCTAAGTCATATAGACTAAGATATTAAGTGGAGTTTATGAGGAAATTCATACACATCGAGTCTCGTTGTAGACATTCAATATTGAATGTTTGAACTTATCATGATCCTTGATGTATAGATTAAATGTTAGTGTCTGGTTGGGAGATATTTAATGAGCCTTCCGAAAGACGATATGTAAATTAAAATGAAATTGTAATATTGAGGATTAGAAAGAAATCAAGATATTGTGTTGGCAAATAGATCCATGTATGGTTTGTATGATTTAACTAAAATCAAAATACTGAGAATTGAAAAAAAAATTAAAATATTATGATTGAATTCATGTATAATAAATATGATTGAAACAAAATGAAAATATGTGGAGTTAAATAAAATTAATTTATAAATAATATAATTCGTATTATATATAAAGTGTTGCATATATCATAGAAAATATCTAAAAGACTATTTTTTGTCAACGTAACGTAAGTAATGGAAACAAATGAGTGTGACTTTTGTTTTTTAGTTTTAACTATTTAAAAATATTATTAATAATATTAATTACTTGTTGTCAATTTATTAATTTACACTTATGCATTAATATGATGTAAAATAAATAAAAAGGAAAACAGTTTTACACTTCTACATTATTAATGTCTTATTAATCTATAATTTGTTTCGGTTTTTATCTATTTAAAATTGTTGTATACGAGTTACATAAATTTAAGAATGATTTTTATTTTAACTTTAACTTATATATTATAAATTAATAAATTTGTTTATAAGCTAATAACCTGTTGATAACAGAATACACATGAATGATAAGCGTTGAAATTAACATTCAGTTAAACTTAATTTAAATTTTTTTATTTCATCACATTATTCAAATAGTTTATAAATTATTTATTTATTTATCTTTAATTGTATATTCTTTCTTTTAACGTAAAAAATCCGAAATTACATTATTTTTTTCACTCTATTTTTATGAAAGTAATCCAAACAAAGGTTTAACAAATAAAAGTAGCTTTCAGATGCGGAAGAATCTAGAAGATAGAAACTCCCATTTAAAAGACTTCAAATAAATTGACAATGATGTCATATTTTTTAATTTAATTTATTTATAATTGTAATTATCCTCTTCTTACATTATCCTTATCTTTTCTTTACGTGTTTCTCTTTTCCTTATATTCTCCATATAATTTAGTTTCGAAATATGTACTTAACCTAATATGTAGAAAAATTAAAAAATATAAAAATATTTTAAGATTTTAATATAGTGTTTTAGACGGTATAAATTAAGGTGAAATAAAATATATAAATTTTATTAAACTTTTATAGTGAGACAAAAGTTGGGAAGAAAATCTTGTAAAATAGTAAAAAAAGACTCGTCTAAATTAAAATGAAATTCACAAAAAAAAAAAGTAGTTTATTAATTAAGACAGTAGATAGTAGCCCACAATACAATGAAATGTTGCAGAATTTTATTTTATTTTTATTGTTCATTTGATGTTTTGTTGGAGGTGGAAATTTGGAATGAGTCAGAGCAGAGACACAGATGAAAAAAAAGAAGAGAAAGAGGTAATTATAACACAGAGGACTCAATCTGCCATGCCAGCCTCACCTTATTTTAACTGGGTGCCCTCAAATCCCAACTACCCTATCTTTTTTGTACCACGCGCAATAATAATAAATATATAAATAAATAATAATAATAAAAAATAGGATTCACCTGCACACTTATCTTCTAATTGTTCACATGTTCCAAGGTGAAAGTAAATTATAATTTATATATATATATATATATATATACACGAGCCACCCATGAAAAGTGCTCCCAAAAACCATGCACCATGAAAACGCCGTCGTTTTCTGCACCTATTCGGAATCAATGCATAGCTTTCACAATAATTACCCTTCGCAGATTCCCAGACACTTCTGCGTTATTTAATTTTTTTTTATTTTTTATTTCTAAACCAAAATATTATTTATTAATTAATTTATTTATCTTTTTAGCCAACAACTAGTTCAGGTGTCGTTTTGCGCTTAGGGTTTTGGCGCCAGGTGCGTGGGTCCCACACTCTGGTCGCATAAAAGAAGAGAGAGAAACCGGTGTTCTTAATCCAACAGCGACATTTGCGCGCGTCCTACGTGTCAGATTTTGCCGCACACCTTTCGCTTTCACCTACTCGTTGACTCCACGCGCCACTCTCACGCTCATTACCTAGTTTCTCTATTGGGGTACTATCAGTAGCTGTCGGGTAGGTGCGCGTCGGGCCCCACGCTCCTTCCCCTTTTTACTCTTTTACCCCTCTCTCATAATCTAAGATATTTCTCCTTTCGAAATCCAAATCTTCGATTTTAATCGTATTTAAGATTCCATGTCGTGTCGTCTCATCCAAATCTCGTGACTCACCACCCTCGAAATAAACTCTGAAGTGACAAAATTTTATTAAATAATAGATTAAACATTTTTTGTGATTCCATTTGGAGAAATTTGTTTCTCTGATCATCTAAAATGGATAAGTAGAATTATAATGTCATGTTTACAAGAACACTGGCGTTTTTGAAGGATTTACAGACAGGACAAGAGTCTAAACTAGACCCGCAACCTGTGCAGACACATAGGTGCCTGCACGGTAAGATTAGCACGCACGATTCCTCTTTCCCACACTTTCTGCACAATCTCTTCTCACCGCTTTTTTCATTCTCCTTCTGATTATTTTTATTTTTAATATTATTATTATCATTATTATTAACAATAATAATATTTTCTTTCCTTCCGCTGCATCCTTCCTTCTCCTTATCCTGCGCTCCGGTGGCTAATGTACGCCATCCCTCGTCGCTGCTTCCGCAGCACGACTCCGCGTCTTCCTCCGCCGCATCCGGCGGCGCTGCCACCTGCGCGAGCACCTGCTCGAGGTTTGTGCGGAGGGCATTGGCGGTGGCCTCGTTGGTCTGAGCCAGGTCGCGCCATAATTGATTCTCGATGCTCAGAGACCTCACTTTCTCTTCCAAAACCCAATTCAATTTTTCAATCTTCAAAATCTCTTCTTCTTTCGCTCTCAGCCTCTTCGCCATTTCTGCCTCAATACTCTCCATCAATCTTCTTGCATGCCGTTTTCTCTTCTCTTCTAATTCCATCCTAACCTTCTCCATCTGCACGCATTCCGTATTACATCAATTAATGCACAACTCATAAGCAAAATCAAATACTTTCACTGTAAAAAAGTTATCAATATCAGAGACATGCATTACAATTAAAATCATGTGAAAACCATTACTGATGGGTTAAGAAACAGTGTTTTGCACTGTTGATGTGCTTTTGCAACGTCGGGGGATAAAAATGGCGAACAATTAATCGAAAACCCAGAACGAAATATCTTGGAAGGTTGCGAAAAACGGAGGATTTGTGTAGGAAAAAACTGATATTTCATGAAATCGGAGAAGGGGAAGAGAATTTACGTGTTGGGAGACGAGGGCATCGAGGTCGAGTTGTTGACGGTGGATGTGAGAGGAAATGTCTTCGCCGAGGAAGGAGAAAGAATCGGTTTTCTTCTGAGGGTAGGAATGGAAAGGGAAATTGTTGTCGTGGATGGAATCTCTGGAGCGTTTTCTGGGAACGGAGACAACGTTGTTGTGGGAGAGAGTGCTGTTGTCGGATTCCAAGACAGCGGGTTTCTGAGGGAGAGAGCTGAACTGAGGCGGAGGGAAAAAGGTCTCCGACGCGGTGGTGGTGCCGGAGAGAGGCAGCATGGAGTAATTACCCAAACCCGTTTGGCTGGCGTACATGTTCATGATAGTGGCATCCATTGTGTTCGTCAAGGTTTCTCTGCAGGTTCATCACAGAAGAAGAAAAAAAACATTAACACCCAGAATGATAAAACAGAAAAGGAAGAAGAAAAGAGTGATTAGAGATGTATTCACCTATTGGGTATGAGTTGTTGGGGGTGGAAGATGTTAAAGTGACGAGCTTCAACAGCCATTGATGGGGTTTTCTTCTCAGGGGTGGGGGGAAAAATTTGGTTTGAGGATGTGTATGCAAGGTGTTTGTTATATGTGTTTGCTAAGGGGTGTGTGTGGTGGTTTTGGTTGAGAAAATGGAGAAAAGAAGAATGGGAGATGAAGAGATAGATAGAGGTGAGTGAATGGGAAGAATGAATGAATGAAAGGGTGTCAGAGAGAAATGAACAAAAGCATGCAAATAGGGTGGCAGCAAGGCTGGATGGTGGGGTTGATTCAGGATTTGGTTCTGTCCACACTTTATTATAATTTTATTATATCATTAAATGTTTAACTATTTTAAATTGCTACATAAAAAGAGAGAGAAAAAGGTGACAATGGTGGTGTGTTAGTTTGTTTTATTGTAAGATTTTGTCTATTTATGGAGTGCCAAGTTCCTAACCCACCCAGATTGATCCTCCCAATAATGCTATGTTTATAGCATCTTTGTTTGAATAATATGCTCCTTTTTTTTTCAATTTGGCCACTGATTTTGAAGCATTAAATCAGTGTTGGGAGATTCATGCAATTAAAAATGTGTTCAAATGTTAAAATCACACTTCATGCTAATTTGAGCAAGGCATAACTTTTAACCATTTTGGTGTTGGTTGAGTTCATGGTGTATGTGTTGTAATTGGAATGAATAATACCTTTGAATTCATAAAAGTGATTGAGGTGTGTGATTAACTTTGAAACACACAAATATTAATTTTGTGCAATCTTTTCACATTCAAAATCTTTAAAACACATAAAAGTGCGTTGTTAGAAAAGTTGAATTGTCCAACTAGAGGGTTGGCGTGCATTGAAGGAAAAAAATAAAGAAGACAAAATGTTAACATTTAAGTTTCAAAATTGTCTAAAAAAGTACGATTCTTACTCGTGACGAAACATTAATGAGAGAAACAAATAATGCGAAATCAAATTAAATGTTCGTTTATTTTTTTAATTTTCCTTGAACTCATTTTAATGAGATTAGCTTTGACCCGCTGAGATATACATAAATATATATATTAAATGTAATGCGACGTTAGGGTTGATAAAATTAATGGTTAATAAGAAAACGATGAATATTGCATGTTAATAATATTATTTAAGAAATACGTTTTTCAAAATAATCGTTAAATAAATAAATAAATAAAACGCACGGTTACAGAAGTGAAAAATACGCTGGCATGCAACAATAATAATTAAAAGTATCTTTTATTAACATATTTAATATTTTGAATGCATTAAGTAGAAAATTTACTAAGTCAATCAGCCATTAATGATGTCTCACGTCACATCTGAAAAACTTTCTCCGTTTTCTTTGAAATGTCAAAAATTATAAAAATATATTAAATTATAGTTTTGAAAATTGAATAAAATATTAAGTAGTTTTTTAATATTAACTATCTACACAAATACGGATAGAGAAACTGACACAATGTACGGGACACTGACACGATATATATAGACGCAGAGATACAAAAATTTCTAAAATATAAAACACGAATACACAAATCTATATATTATATTATATACTTTATCAATAAATATTTTATGAGTGTCAACACGATACGTTTGTCCAACACAGATACGTCATTAAGAGAAGTGTTAGACTAGAAGAAGTGATTTGAGAATAGGTGACAGATCTGCAAATGCCACGTAATAACTGCCGACTGAGGGTAACGTTGGCAGAAAAGAGTCCAAAATTGGATCCACTTTCCAATTTTTGCACTGACACACTGCTGCAACACTTCTCTTTCTCACACTGCCACACACAATAAATACATACATATACTTAATTCATAAGGGAAACTTTCACAATACCTTTATCTTCAAATTTTTTATTTCTTTAAATATTTATTAATTAAATGTAATACCCCCATAGGAAAGATTCAGATACAATATAAATGATTAAATAAGTATTTAATAAGTAATTAAATTATTTTTTGGATATTTAATTTTACTTAATTTCCTGATTTAATATTTCTATTCTTTTTTATTTTTACTTAAGAATTGGAGAATATTTTGCGGTGTCCAATTTTTATATGAAGGACAATCTTTATTTCTTTTAGTCCTTAATTGAGAGATTTATTTTAATACTCTAAATAATCTTACGTTATTTAAAATGTGAAATCAATAACGATTTATATAAACATATTTTTCTTAATGTTTAGATGTGTTTTTTTAATTACAAAAAGTTAATTCTAAGTTCTTAAACTTATAATATCTTAAATAAGATGATTTATTTAACAAATTTGTGATGATATTAAATAATTGTATATATAAAATATTAAAAATAAAGAAAATGTAATATATTTTTACACAAAATTTTCTTATTAATAACGTACCTATATTATATAATACCGAGTACATGTCCTATAGAAAAAAATATAGGTAATACAATATTTGTTTTCATATTTTTTTTAACAAATTTTAATTAATTAAGATTATATTATATTTTTCTTACAACTTATTAGCAAATAGTGTGAGATAGACTCACTAATATAGTTCGTTGACCTACCTACATCCATCTCACATAATCCCTAGTCCGCGTGAACCAACCGCGAGGGGTTAGATTAGTCCCCTTGAATAAGAAAATAATTATTTTATTTTTTCTTCACAAGAAAAATCATGCATCACTCACCAATTATTGTAGTGTGACCTTTATTTTATTTATTTAAAAAAAGTAATTTTAATGTAAAAAAAATTTAATCATCTAAAAAAAATTAATATTAAGAGTGAGAGTAGATTTAATTTTAAGTAAAATCTTATATTTAAAACTTGTTAATAAAAAAATATATAAAAAATAAATTTTAATAAGATACTCATTAAAAAATACTCATCTTTATTAAAATATTTTTTTAGCAATAATATGATTTAAAAATGTAGAAACTTTCTTGATTTTGAAATATTTAACATAAAAACTAGTTCTTCATATAGTGAGAGTGAGATATTTTAAAGATTCAGTTACTTTTGCTTTTCTGTTAGAGGTTTAAATCCTAGTTTAAAGGATAAATTTCAATTTTTAATCTATTCTTGTAATTATTTTCATAGTTAATGTTTTTATAATTTTTATCTTAATTGAATGAATTGAAATTTTTATTGAGTAATTTAAAACATGAATAAAATTTTAACTTTTTAACAATAAAAATATATTTTTTTAATTAATACAATTTTATTTTTTAAAAATAATTTTCTTACACAAATTGTTTCAAATCCATAAACTACCTCTTATAGGAGATGAATTAGTAAAATAATCTCACAGTCCGTATTATTATCCATTATAACATATTAATTACTTTATCAAAATTATGTATTAATTGTTAATCAAAAAAATTATTTAGTTTCACAACATTGAATTAAACTTTTATAAAAACAAATTATATATATTCATAAAATTATGGACGCTAAAAGTGTACTATTCATATTAATTAATATACCAGAAACCTTGTACTAATATATATATATTGTTATGTGTATGTTTGAAAGAATAGAGGTTGGTGGGGCCAGGTAGGGAACACGTGCGTGGCAGGGTTGTAGGAGAAGAGTAGAAAGGATAGGCACGTGCGAGGTGAGGACCTTTTTATTTAGGAATGGAAGTGGTTGAGTCATGTTCCTGGCGTGGGAAACGTTCCTTCGCGCCTTCCACTTTTCTTAAACCCACCTTCACTTTAATCATTTCTTTTTTCTTTTTAATAATTTCTATGCTTAGTTAGTGCTCATCCAAAACCATATTTACTCTTTCTATTGGAACATGCATATTAAAAATATATTCAAATAAAAATAAACAAGTTTAAATGGATTATAATTAATATATATACATTAAAAAATTATGAAATAAAAACTAATTTTAATAATAAAAGATAATTAGTTGTTATAGTGATTAAAGTAGAGATTATTTTAAAGACTAAAAAAAAATTGGTTTCTAAATTGGTATCCAATTATCTTCCAAGATTTTTGCTATCAAATTTTTTAATATGTAAAATGGTATCTAATTTAGTCACTATAATACCTAATTATTTTTTGTCTTTTCTATTTTATAATTTTCTTGTAGTAATATATGATAAATAGTTTATTTATGCAATACTGAATTTGATTATAATATAAGTGAATTTTTCACCCAATAGTATTTTTTTAAAATTTTATTTTTCTGAAGGAGTATAATGTGTCTTTTAATTCTATAGACAACTTAGACTTTGGTAATTGGAGAGTCGAATTCTGAATTGTGATTAAGAAATGTTGGTAAGAAATTAGTTGAAATTTGATTAGTTGGGAACTGAATTTTGAACTAGATTTTTGTTTCTTTTTATTTTTCCTTTAAAAAAATGGAAGAAAGGAGTTTTTTGAGTAAGAAATTATTTAAAAATAATAATTAGTATGGGAAAAAGTGATGAAATAAATTTATTTTTAAAATAAGTGTATTTAATTTATTAATTTAAAGAAGTAAATATTTGAAGAAATAATTATTTACAAGTGGATAAAATTAAAATCAGAAAAATAAGGGAATAAAAAAATTAGGAACAAGAGGAAGGAAAGAATTATAACAAAAATGAATGGAAAGTGTGATATAATTGAAATTATTGAGCTGTGAATAATGAAAATCATAAATGAAATATTGATAAATTAAAAAAAGGTTTTTTGAAATAATTATGAAACAGATAAATAGTCATTTATAGAAATAAATATTTGAAGTAATATTACTATGTTTTTTTATCATTTATTCTTATTATTATTAATGTTTATTATAGTCATGCTTACAAATGTAAATACATTTGAAATTGGTATAAATAAGTGAATTGAAAATTGGCTTAGTATACTTCTTAATGTAGGATTTAAGGTTAAGATGGTATGTTTGCAAAAAAGTATATTAATAAATTTGTGTGATAATATTTGGAAAGAAATAAATTAGAAATAGATAAAAGTAAAATGAATAAAAAAATATTTGAATGTTTAGTTAAGAGGGATTGAAATTTCATTTAATTTTTGTTAAGGAAATACATAATTGGATAATATATATATATATATATAAATATATAATTAAATAGATACAAATTTTATTTATCCACGTTTTTATATCTCACAAAAACAATTGCATAATACAAACAAGATTCACTTGATTATTTAAATTAAACCATTCCCTTCTTGCTAAATTCATGTCTTGCTGTTTTTATGAATTTTTTTGAATCGATATAAATATAAATGACGAAATTCTTTCTTTAACTATCACAATGTTTGTGATAAAAATAAAATAAAAAATCCGAAGGAAACTGCATTTAGTAGGTGGGAGAATGTGTTTAGCAATAACATTTATTCAAAAACTACAAAAAAGCCCAATATAAATCAGGCTTTTATAAAATTTTAGCCTTTATTTAGGCTTTTGTTTCCTACACTCCATGATTACTATTTGCACCCCTATATTAAGAAGAAAAGAACTAAGATATCCTCCATTGCTGCTCTCCCAAGTTCTGCACTTTGAGAGCATGAAGAAGAAGAAGAAGAAAGAGAAAAATATGTTAGATTTGTTAGAAAGATTATTTATAAAACGTTGATTTTGGAAAGTATCTCATATATTCTGAAATATTTGTTCGAAAATCTTGTTTCAGAAATCCTATTCCAGAGCACATATCATATGATCTAGAAAGTTTATTTTAGAAAACTTATTGTGAAAAGCTTATTTTAAAATGTATTTCATATATTCTGAAAATTTTATTCTGAAAGCTTGTTCCAGAGGGCTTCTATACATTCTCATCCTATTCTACAAAATTCAGAAAATTTGTTTCAGGAGATTTCAAGAACAGATAATAAGAAAGTCACAAAATGATTATGGAGTGGAGTTAGTAATTATGGGGTGCTGAAAGTAAAAGCATAGGTTTTAAAAGGCCTCTATCTCTCACTGGGCTCACATGGAGAAACAATTAGATTGTCTATCATTTCATTCTAGACAGCTTCTTCCTGCATCTCCATAATTTCTTCCGGCACCTCCATAAAATTTTAAAATACTAAAATTGTCCTTCAATAAAAAGATAAAAATGAAAATGTTCTTTTACATTTTTTCTGCAAGTGAAAAAGACAGTATGTCGTGTGGTGGTGGGGTGCAAAGTCCTTGAGGTGGTCCTTAAAGTGGTGCTTCAGGTGGTGCTTGAGAAGGTGCTTGAGGTGGTAGTTGGTAGCAGGGTGTTAATGATCGTGTTGGTGTCGACATTGTCATCGTTGGTGAGCTCGTCATTCTCATTCTTCGATAAGCTTTGTACCTTAAATAGTAATTTCCAGATTAGTTAATTCGGTGGATCAACATATCACATAATCTGATGCATAAACAAAGCGTTCCAGTACCAAAATGAACTATGGATTATGTAATCTGGAAGTGATTTTAAAACTCCACATATGCCTTACAGATTACATAATCCGAAATCCATTTTGTTGTATTAATATGACTTACGCATTACGCAATCCGCAAGTCATTTTAAAACTTCAAATATGACTTACGGATTACATAATCCGGAAGTCATTGTGTAGATAAAATTTGATTTACGGATTATACAATCTGGAAGTCATTTTTAAGTCTAGAAAGTGGATTTTATTTTTTATTTTGCATACTTGTGTGAATTAATGAAAATTTATGTTTTATGAATGAATGTGTAATTATGGAAGAATTAATAAATTTTGTGCATCAACATGGATTGTGTGAAGGGGACTATGGTATCCATTTTACAACAGATGAGGTGAATAAAGTTCCATTTCATTCATGTTTACTGCATTATAATTTGAAGAAGTGATTTTGTAATATTCTTATAATAACTTTGTGTAGGTGTTTCCTTCGCGAGAAGACTTACTTGAATGGGTCTGTAAGGTTGGTTATGGACTTGGTTTTGTTATTGTCATTATTAGGTCTGACATAGCAAATGGAGAGCAAGGGAGAAAGACATATGCCTTGTTAGGCTGTGAAAGGGAGGGTAGTTGAAGAAAGTACAAGGATGGTTTGGAGGTTAGTGTAAGTGGTACTAGAAAATGCCAATGTCCCTTTAAATTGCGAGCTGTTGGAGAGGGTCAAGGTTGGGTACTTAAGGTAATATGTGGTACTCATAATCATGATTTGTATGATACATTAGTTGGTCATCCATATGCAGGCAGATTAAAAGCGAATGAACATTCAATGCTTGTTGATATGACTAAAAACATGGTTAAGCTAGGTAACATTCTACGTACTTTGAAGGAGAATAATGAGGAAAATATGACAACAATAAAGCAAGTATACAATGCAAGATACTCATATAAGAGATCAGTTAGAGGATCAAGAACTAAATTACAACAGTTAATGATGTTGTTATAGACTGTGACAACTATCTTCATTGGAGTACGTGTCATTAGTCTTCCAATATTGTTAGTGATATTTTTTGGACTCATCCTGATGCTGGGAAACTCTTGAATGCATTTAACATTGTATTCTTAATGGATACGACTTACAAAACAAACATATATTGACTGCCTTTGCTTGAGATTTTGGTGTAACTTGTACAAGTTTATCCTTTTCTGCTGGTTTTGCATTCTTATCTAGCGAGAAAGAAAAGAACTTCATATGGGCACTACAAAAATTTAGAGGGTCACTTTTGACATCGCATGTGGAGCCTGAAGTCATTGTTTGTGATAGAGATCTTGCTTTGATGAATGCCATCAATATTGTGTTTCCTAAAGCAAGAAATCTTCTTTGTCGGTTTCACATCAATAAGAATGTTAAAGCAAAGTATAAAATGTTAGTAGATTCTATCGAGGCTTAGGAAGTTGTAATGGATTCATGGAAGACTATCCTTGACTGTACACCTCTGCGAATGTATGGGTGTGACATTGTCCTAAACCAAGACATGTACTCAGGAACATATGCAGATGGACTAGAAGAAACTGTCAAACCTATCACTAAATACTGATCAAATTGCAACCACCTTTGATCAATGACATGTGCATCAGGCCCCTCAGTCGGCATCGATGATGGTGGAATGCTCTGCTCGTAGCCAAATTGGTGCAACACACGCTCGGGCATATGTCTTTGTGATAAGCTACCCAATCGCAGGTGACCCGAGAATAAGTAAATAGTCTCAAATGGCCTACTCAATTTGTGGTCCTCATATGGAGTCCAAATGATGTCATCGTGTGTGAGCCCATCCAATTGCACTCGGACATTACCAACAACACAAATCTGATGGGCAACAATGTATCGTGCTGCCCGCGGGTGTATCCCGTCATATGAGGGATTAATATCCCTTCTTCCCATGTCCGAAAAGTGCTCATAAATCCATGCCTGCATAATTCGATCATATTAATTATAAAAAAATTAATACAAAACATTATGGAATGTAACATGTGATTACTAATTATTTGTATGGTTTCATACCTGAAGCAGTGTCGCATAACTAGCCAACTGTTTGGTGTTAAAGTAAGATGCATCCCGCAAATTCTCATATAGATGTGTAAGTGTTGCTGCTCCCCATGCGTATCCATGACACATATGTAGATTGTTGAATAACAACAAGTACGAAAAATATACATAGGTTGCACTTTTATCTGCAAAAATAGTGCATCCAACCAGATGCAACAAGTAAGCCCTGACAGCACACTCCCAAACCTCCTAAGCGCAACATTCCTCGTATATATATCGGAGCCAACTCAATCGTACGTGGACCCCTCGGCACTGTCTCATCTTAGCTTTCCCACGAGCCTCCTCCACCCCTAGTAACTCAGCTAAAATTGTCACAACTCCATTGTACTCTAAGGGCATATATGTAGGGAATTTACCCAAAATAGGGAGGTGTAAAAAAGATGACACATCATCAAGTGTGATGGTCATCTCACCTATGGGAAGGAGTTTGTCTCCCCCATGCTACCTTTCGACAAAGGCTAAAATCAACCCCTTATCCTCCACCTCATAACTTATATTGCACAAACTAAACAATCCTGAATTTTGTACAATAGGCTCAACATTAGCATGAGGCATCCCAAATTTACGTAAATTTCTACCATGGGATACTAATTTGAGTTCTCCCCGATCCTAATATAAAATTTGTATATATTCAATATAATTAAACAAATTTAAACAATAATTAAAAAAGACAATTTAATTCAAGGTTTTTTTGTTCTTACCTCACCCTCCTAGAGCTTAAAAACAACATGGTCAGCAAAATTTACCAGTAAAGACATATCAGAAGGTCCTCCAGGAACCCTTCTTCTTGGTCTACTTGGTCATCATCCCGTAATCCTTGTTCATTGTCATTATCAATATGAACATCATCACCAATCCTTTTCCCAACTAGGGGGATCCACTCCCCTTAGATCTCAATTGGGGGGCTTGTTCCTGTATGCCAATATAGTCTCACATCGCTTAAGAATCGAGGCCAATGGCAGTTTATATACTCCCTCCTTCCTTCACCCTTCGAGGCGCCTTTTTAGGACAAAATCGTAACGGAGCACCAACCTCCAAAGCGGACAATACCTCGGATGCGGTAATTGACCCTAGTGATGCTGCCCAACAGACTTGAGGTTGGAACATTGGCGCCCTCCATGGGACCGAAGAGGCTCCTTCGCCCCTCAACTAGGGGAATCCACTCCCCTTAGACCTCGAATGGGGGGCTTGTTCCCGTATGCCAATATAGTCCCACATCGCTCAGGAGTCAAGGCCAAGGGCAGTTTATATACTCTCTCCTCCCTTCACCCTTTGAGGCGTCTTTTAAGGACAAAACCGTGATGGAGCACGGACCTTCAAAGCGAACAATACCTCGGATGCGTCTATTGACCATAGCGATGCTGCCCAACCGACTTGAGGTCAGAACAACTATATTATTAAGATTAAATATCTATTAGTTTTGTGGATGACTAATTTTCACCGTAAAAATGTCTTTGGTTCAAATCAAGTTTTTCTTAAGCATAAAATTCAAATTTGAGAATTTACTTAAGATTTTTTAGTTTAATATCACTCCAACTAACACTTTGTTAGTAGGTTAATCTTCACTCTAATAATTAAGTTATCGACACACATTAAAATAACTAATAACTTTAACATTACATTTATATTCCTCGAGTAACTTTTTCTTAGTAAAATTTGATGTTTATAAAAATAAAAAACCACTAAATTCTAATAATTATCACTAGTAACATTCATTCAACTTTACAAAAGGATGCGTTACAAAAAATGAGCTCAACAATATAATATTTACAATTTTTTTTATAAAGCTTTCATAATATAATATTTACAATTTGACAACGATTGAAACAAAATAAATTCATTCAAAATTTTAAGAACCGAACACGTATTTTTTTAATCTTTCATCAAATTAAAAACTCAATAGTTTTTTGAAATACAAAATATTTAAACCATTTTTTAAAAAAATACAATTTAAAAAAAATGCTGATGCGTGGGGAAAATAAATATGCCAGTCATTTGTGTGTAGTAGCCAGCATTCCCTTTTCATCATTTAATTATGCACCAAATCAATAATATAAATATGCAAACATGATAAATATATAAAATTATGAGTTTTCAATGTAAAAAAAAATTACATTTATGTTCACTAATATTAAATATAATATATTGTAATATGTTAACATATTAATAAATATAAATCTTTATCTTCTTTTTTTAAGAGTTATCACTACAAGAAAATCATGAAATATAAATTAATTTTAGAGAAAAAAAATAATTAGTAGTTATAGTGACCAAATTAGAAATTATTTTATAAACTAAAAAAAAATTGGTTTCTAAATTAGTTTATATTATTATTAAATAATTTTTAAATTGATATCTAATTAGCTACCAAATTTAGAATCTAAATAATTGGTAGTTAAAACCTCTTGGTAGCTAATAAAATACCAATTTAAAAACTATTTAACAATAATAGAAACTAATTTATAAATAAATAAAAAATTAGTTTTTAAAATTGATTTTTATTTGATGTTTTTCTTTATAGTATAATACATTAGATACCAATTATTATAAAGTTGTGTAAACTACATTGGGATTACAAGTGCACCTAAATTCTAAAGTAGTGAAAGTATAGAGATAAATATACTAATTTATCAAATTGCTTTAACACAAAAGTTAAAATCAAGTTAATGAGTTAAATAAAAAAGGGGCTAAAGAATATCACAGTTCTTGTCTCCTTGGTTCTTATTATAATATCACAACCTCCTTCTACATTCATCTTCAAAAAAGACAATCAAAAGTTTGATTTGCTTTTTCTTACCAAAAACCAGAGTTCATTCTAGTTCTAGCTTTCTGAGATTTCATTAAACAGTCTTTTACATGACATGGATTATCATCAAGATGATATGAACTTTCAGTTTATAGAAAGCTATTAAGGAGAGTAAGTGTTAAACACTTTAAGAAAATTTATAACTTAGTACCTTCATTAACTTTTTATAAAACTCAATTCACAAATCTAATATTTGAATTACACAATACCATCATGATCATCACACATCTCATGTGTATGTGTGTGGAAAAAAAATCCTTATTATGCTCATGACTTTTTCCTATTTTTCACTAAAAGTTGTTGAAATTTTCTCTGTTACCTCCAGAGAAAAAGGAAACAAAACAAAATCTTGAAACAGATTACATGACTGCATTGGAGCAACTGATCTTGGAATCCAAATTGTCAAGGATAAACTGAAAATTTGGTATGATATGAATCTTGAAAAGTCCATTGAGTTAGAACATAAATGGAGTATGCAATTGCAGAAGCATTTACTTGATGGAGTTATAATAAAGCAAAGAAAAAGGACACTCAACAATTACATTTTGCAAAATGCAGGTACAACCCAATATACTTAATTACATTAGGCTATTATCTGCCAGTTTGAAAAGTATCAAAACACATAGAGTTCAGCCAATTCCTCCAAAGACTCGGAACTAAACTTAGGATCTGCATTTTCTAGCATCCACAATAGATGATCAAAGAGAACCACCTCACAGTTGACCACCAACACAGTACTCTCATCACTCACCTTTGGCTTTGACTTGTTGATTAGTTCATTCAGAAGAGGATGGTTGAGATACTTTTTGCTGATCACATACCGTTTTCTAGTGCTACCAACAAATATTGTTTCACAATGTTCATCTTCTTGCATGCCATGACCACCCCATATGTCTTCTTTAGTGGATTTGGACCTCAGGCTGCTATATGATGAAGATCTTCCTAGCTGCCTTGACAAACTCTTGCATTTTCTGAGTAATAGATTGATCTTCTTCATGCTTCTTTTTTCTGGTGTGTGTGTGTGTTTATTTCATATTTAAATGGATGAAAAGAAAGAGAGGGACAAAGAGACTTAAAATACACTCACAAAAAGTGTGTGAGGTACTTTTACCGAGAGAAGTGGGTGCAAAGTCATTGTTTTCCGGTGCTGAATTGTGGGGTCAATTTGCAACCAAACATTTTTAGTGACACAAACAAGTCATCTTTTAATAAAATTTTAGGCTAATAGTTTTAACCTGCAACCATATCAGACAAACAGACACAACTGAAGCTCTGGTCACTCATCACTGATCATGGCACCCTACTACAGAGCCCATTGTTTTTCTAAATCCATCTGCTTCTCAGCAAGGACTTGAACCCCACTACTAGTGCCCCATGTCACCCCCAAAGGGAACAGTTTGAATTACATCCATAAAAAAATTGCTGCATAAATATTTTGTTAAACTGTTCATGAATTTTTTCATGAAAAATGAAATTGAATGTGATCTTGGCACATAAGGGCTTAGACTAATTTTATTAGTACAGACAGACATAAGTGTTAATTTGTGATGAAAATAACTTTTCATGCATCACACCCTCTTGAGAAAACTCAGTATACTGATGTGTCAAGGTACAAATTGTAAAATATCCTTAATGTATTAGCATGGTTGCTGCTTAAAAATGAGCATCAGTTTTTTCACTTTTCCTAACAAAACTGAGTAGAAAACTTATTACTATAAGCAGAATTGAAAAGAATCTGAGTTTCAGTTTTCAGAGGAAATAGTCAGAAAGACAGAGAACTAATATTAAATTAATTCACTCATATTAAGGACTCAGAAATCTCATATTAGGAGTTCTGATACCAGATATAGATTTTTTTAATTAAATTTGTGTTTTACATTCTCTTAAGAAAATAAAGAAAAAAGAAAACTTCACTGTAAGAGTCATTTTCCTTTTTTATTGTACATAACAAAGTTTTGGTAAGCATTTTTACTAAACAGGTTTGGTTAGATTGTTCAGAGAACCTAGTCTCTTTTGGGGTACAAGGAACATGGTCATTCCACAAGCTCTTATCATCTTTGCTACTCTGCAAACCAATAAGATTCGTGCATGACATGGATATTCCAAGATAACATTCAAGATAGGAAGAGTCATATTCTGACATGTATTTAAAATGTGCTATTTCACAAAGATGTTTTTGTTTCTTTGCTCCAAATATCTATATGGTTTCATCAGATATAGAAAATGGGAGCCATGAGGTTAATGTCCCACAGGAATGGACCCTTGACTAGGTTCTCTGTCTCATGCGGCAGGTGCTTAAGGTTGTGCATGCAACTATTTGTCTCAAAACATCTAACTTTTTTCTTTTCTGACATTAGGGCCTTCTTTAATTTTGGTTTCAATTAGAAAACTGTAGTTGTTCTAACCAAAGATGGTAGGAGTAAACAATGGGCAGCTAGTTGAACAATTATTGCAATTTATATCTTTGTTCAAGTTGCATGCACAGCTCATCCAAAGCTAACACTAACACTAACACTAAACTTTGTCCAGTTCTAAAACCTATATCAAAAGGATTATTTGTTTTTTAACACTATTAACAGTTTTCAATATTTGAAACATAAAGATAAGGCTAATTCTAGTGACCTATGAGATTAAATGTTTGTTTGCACTATGCTGTGAAGTATCAGTTTAACCAATGAAAGCTCAACTTCTTGAAAAGTATGTCTCTTCATTTAACTATTTGAGATATCATATTATATATCCATTTTTACCTTATGCTAAATTCAATGAAAGTCTTCAAGATTCAAATTCTAAGAAGTAATTAGTTGACTGTTTAAGTTGTTCACATGATTATGCAGATAGGATTTAGTGATCTCTCAATAGAAATCCAATAGCATGTAAAGCTCAACTTGTAACTTCAACTTCAAACCAGATCAAGATATTTACATTTTCTTCCCTATCAGCATCCTCTACAACTTGTTTCACTTCCTTTTTATCCTTTCAAAAAATGCAACTATTTTGTCTTACATAATGAACACAAAGTTTCACAGATTACATAAATTGCATAATCAATTAGGTGGATAAAGATATAGTTGCCAGGTAAGTCTCACATAACAGAACAAGTTTATGAATGACAGAAGCAATGGAATTTATGATAGGGTGCATTTTGGCATAGAGTCAAAGAAGGAATGAGATAAGTGGGGACACCTTTAGTCCAATCCATGGTTTTCCACATTTGGTATCTAGTTGATATTGAGCCAGCTAAGGATTGACACAACAGAAATAGACCAAAAAGCTTTATCATCATCAAATATCTTCAACAATACTAAATGTATCTCAAGGAACTTCAAATTATATACACTAATAATTTCTGTTAATGCCTATTTTCATTTGTTTAAATACATTTCCCAAGTCATTATTAATTAAAACTTCTAAGGTACTAATAATCCTTACTCAAATTGCACACCATCTTTTTCAATTATGGATGTTGCTTGCTTTCTCCCAATTTTAACATACTTTTTCTTTGCTTTTTTTTAATATTATTATATAAAGTTATGTATTAGACCCACCTAGTTAAGTCAAGTGGATTTTTTTAAAATGCTTATTTCTTTTTTCTTATTAGAATCACAACTTCAGATTAAGGATCACAAGCAAGTGAGACTGCATAACAGTAGCAATTATCTCATTTATTCTGTCAAAAAAATATGTCTCATTATTATTACTTGTGAGCTACCTATGAATTATTTTATACTATAGATATTTATAAATACTTTTTTTTTTGTAAAGTTTAAATGAAATTATTTAAAAAATATTCTTCAAAAATATAAATTTATATAATATTTTATCTTAGAGTATAATTCGAATAAAATTGTATCATAAAATATTAGTGCAAATAAAATTAATCTCTCTAAAAATAAATTCAAATAAGTTGTACAACAAATATAAGGTTAAATGAAATTGATCTATTTAAAAATAACTTTGATTCAATAAATCTAAATAAAAATATTAATCTATAAAATAAAACTTTAATCATTTCTTCAATTATTAATATTTTATTTTGTGAAAAAAATTTATTCTGATAATTTGGATTTTAAAAAATCCAAATAAAAATTATTAGCAATTTCATTGTTAAAATTAAAATATTTTATTAGTTGTTGCATAATGTAAATTAGAAATATAATACTAATTGGGTAAGTATAGATAACATGATACTCTTTTACCTACCCTATTAAAAAAATAATTAAAATACTCATATTATATATATATATATATTACAATATATATCTCTTTGAGATTTTTATGTTATGATCCAAAGAATTATATATGTTTTTTATGGTTAGATGTGCCATTTTGACTGTAATGTGAGGTCAAAAAGAGAGAAAGGAATCTGTAAATTTCTTGCAATCTTTTTCAAGTATGAAAATGTACTGAGATGTCCTCTATGATTGCACCATGAAAATGATATCTCATCTTAAGTTTGATGCAGAAAAACTATCACATAAACTGCCAAATGACAAGAAGATGATAGATTAATTTCCTTTCAAACAAGTTATTTTCACCTTTTATTTAGTCTAACCCCTTAATTGGTTAGTAATCTAACACAAACTTGTTCCACACAAGTCAATGAAAAATCCAAAAATTTTGAGCCTAAAAACTTCCTGCAAAGTAGTGGCTTATGTTGCACACCAAATCACTAATTGATGAAGTTAATGCTTTAACGTTTCAATAACAATTGAACATGTGTGCCACACTCAACTCCATTTCAGAATATTGAGGCTTAGTTAGAAATGTTTGTTGGTATATGTTTTGGTATTTAGCATGTACACTCATTATCATGACCCTCATTTGTGCCAAAATATCTCACATCTTTGTTAGCATAAGAAACAACATGGAGAAGTAGGGTCAATTAGTATTAATAGTTTACCTAATCATAATCTTTAAATAATGATTAAGAAGTTATTAATAAAAAAATTATAAATTTTTCAATATTTTTTTTACTTGTAACTCCTTACTCGTGTTTCTAAAAGTGTTTTAAGTACTCATAAATATTCTTTGCAAAATATTTGTACGAGATGTTGCCTAATTTAATTACATAATTAAAATTAATACACTTATATTAATTTAAAATATTCTTCTTTATTTTTTTTATCTTAATTAACATTTTTACTTTTATTGCTAAACTTAGCTATAGTTAATTATAATAACTAAAAAGAACAATTAAATAAGGTCAACGAAATTTAAAATAACAAATTGTTTTAAAGAGAGTAAAAACTAAACAAGAAATAAAATTATATTTAAACCTAAAGTTACAATATGCTTCTTAAATATAGATTTCTCGCATATTTATAAAAATAACTTATCCTTAAGATCATACGTTGATAACAATTAACATTTCAAATCTATTTGTAGCATTCAAATATGTTAAGTATTATCATCAAAACCTTAGAAGTACTTTCCAGTCAAATTTAAGATTATCAATCATCAATCAAGAACAAAATATTATGTTTAGATATCACCTCAATACATAAGAGTTTGAACATATTACTCTCAATCCCAAATGGTGGAATTAGTCACACATATGACTGTTACAACCAGGGAGAGCATGAAAAGAAGATCTAGGATGTTTCTCCTTGACAATTGTCTCCTCTAATGTTTCTCACACCTCCTATTTTCCAAATCGGGTTGCAATTCACTCAATAGTTGTTTTCCCCTCAATCTTGCGCCTCCTATTTAACCTAATTTGCTTGGGCTTAAGTGACTTCTCACTTGGGCGCTAAGGGCTCACTTGGGAGAGTAAAACATAAAAAGGCCCAACGTTACTGAAGCAATCTCCCTCAAGCGAGAATGAGCTCACTTGAGCAAGATCCACTAGAGGCGTCTTGGCTTTTTGTGAGTTTGGGGCAGTTTTGGTGAGTGTTGGTGCGTTCCAACTTTCCCTTTTTAGCTTTGTATATTCTCTTTTTGCCCAATCATCTCCATTTTGCCCTATAATCCTTAAATTAACACAAATTTAGGAATAAATCGTTCTTATTTAAATAAAAATCACAAAATATGTAAAACGGTATAATTTCATAAATTATACTGTGTTAAAGAAGTTGTGTCTAGTAGGTCATAAAGATTTACCTTGTCATATCAGTGGACTAAGTTCCTATAATGTAGTTTTGGTGTGGTGACAATTTAGTCAAAGTAGTATGACAAATGCACACCCTTGAGTCTAATTCAACACATGAGTCTTCTAGAAGTAGAGTCAAGTGTTTGTGATGTTGATGTCAGTAATTTGTGACATGACAAGCAATCAATGAGCTTGGAGTTAGACATTTGATTCTGATAGATGTTAATAATTGAATTGAAATTGTATTCGTTAGATTATATGGATGACATGTGTGAGTATTATGATATATATGTGTCTGTGAACATTGTTGGAGTGTTCCAGTTCATATCCTCTTGTGTAGTCAAGAGTTTATCTACTCACAAGTTCACATTTATACCTTTAAGGATGTCATTCAATTGTATTGGCCTGCATTATTTCTAAGGTTTTTTTTTTCTAAGGTAATGTTGAAGGTAAAAAGGTTGTTTGTTTCCCATCTCCCTTTTACAATATTTCTATTCAAAGTTTTTTTAAAACTATGGTGTTGATTTAGAAAGGAAAATTGCAACTACAATGCACCAATCTAACAAGATTTTAGAATTTGCTCTTCCTAAGATGGGGTTGGTCAAGAGAGGTGATCAATAGACTTACATGAGGAACAAATGTTTTCACCAAAAGAACAAAATGATCCTATGCAAATTGGGGAAGCACAAGCCAAATAAAAAATAAAGAAAGGAAAAGTCCCTAATTTTTTAGAAAAAAACTTTTATTGTGGATCTAGATAAGGTATATAATTATCATCAGCTTGGAAAAAAAAGAGAGCATAATGATACTTTGAAGAAAATTCATCTCACTCTTGAAAGCATGAAGAGAGAATTGGAGAGAGTAAATATGGATAGTAATGGAGAATCAATGATGAATATGAGTCATTTTCTTCATAACCAATCTATTAAAACACATATGAATCGATTAGCCTAATCAATTAATGAGTTGGAGTTTCAAATAACATATTAAAATCACTTGAAACACATTCATTTTTTCTACAATGTCTTTGAAAAAAAAATTTGAATTAGTTTTAAAAGAACTTAAAGAAAGGGTAGATTTTTTGAAAAAAAAAAAAATTAAAACGAATTCACTCCCCTACACTTTACTAAACCATCTATTATTTTCTAACAAAGCTAAAGTTTTTTTAAAAAAAACAATTGATCTTTAAAAAGTCTATTTAGTTAAAAGGATCATCCTAAAATATTTTATAATTTCACAAACCAGATATTTAAAGTAAATATAAATAATATTTTTTATATTATTATAATTATATTAATTTTTAAAATATATTTAAATTATATGTTATTATATCTTTCTTTAGTTATTAAACATATTGACTTTTAAAAAAATGCTCAAACTTCAAATTATTAATAGAAAAAAATTATACTTATTTTTAAGGCTTATACCGATTGGTATCGGATAAGTCGATCTCTGTTATGATGATCGACCGGCCGAGTCAAAGAACACCTAAAGACACGTAATAAATGACAGTGACAACAATTACTATAACACTTAATGAGTCGCATTTATATTCCAGAATATGCGGGAAACATCTCCAATACACCAGAAAATAACTGATATCTCGTCCATCACAATAAGGGTTCATAACCAATACTATAAATAAACCCTTTGCGAAGGTGCAAGGTATGCTTTAATCAATTACCAATATACACTATTTACACATAGTACTTACTCGATAATCGAATAACCTTTTTCAAATCACTCCCGACTGAACATCAGCATTTGTGGAAGGAGACTTGTAGGAAGGAATCATAAAATCACCGACCTATTAGCAATTGTATGACCAGTCTCAAATACTATATAGGTCTTCTTTGTCTATACAAGTACAAGACTTAATAATAATAATAAATAATTTATTAATTTATATTGTATATGTATATTGTATTGTTTATATATAATTACATACTAAAAGTCATTACGATATTATCTTCCACTAAAAGTCAGATCTAAACATACTAAACTTGATCTGGTCTACTTGCACCCTCCTCTCAATAACAATAGGGGAAAAAAACCTTTTATCACCATTAAAACCATATACCTAAATTATGTTAACAAAGTTCATAATCTTAGAAAAGAGCCATAGTTGTTCATGCAAAGTTGTTACAATGATATATAATTATCCTTATTATGATGTTTAAGCATGAGGACAGAGAGAAATACCTTTGATTTTACGTACGCATGGCTTTCTCTTTGATGCCATATAATGATACTAAGAATAGATTATAAGCTACACATTTGTAGACAACCCAAATTTGTTAATGTTTACACAAAGGGAACAAAATTAACGTTGTTACCAAGTTGGATTGGATATGTCTTTTACTTTATCACCACTTTCAACTTCCTAAAATGATGTTTGATGGAGATTTATATGAATTTTGTATCATTTTTAATCTAATTGTTAAAGTAGGAATTGCTAATCAAGAGTATTATAATGAGAAAAATGAAATATGAAGATGGAGAGAACACTACTATAAATCATTAAATAAAAAATAATTGTAAAAAACAAAGATAATTAATTGCTATATTAATTAAATTAAATATTATTTTAGAGACTAAAAAATTATTGATATATAAAATAATTTTTATTATTAATAAAATTTATAAACTAGTTTTTAAATTAGTAACTACCAATTCTAGAATATAAAGTAATTGGTAGCTAAAAACTTGATAACTAATTAGATACTTTTATAAAAAAATTATTAATAATATAAACTACTTTATAAATAATATTTTTTTTAGTTTATAGAACAGTGTCTAATTTATTTAATATAGTAATTAATTATTTTTATTTCTAAATTAATTTTTTATTTTAGATTTTTTTTATAGAGATTGTAATAAATTTTTAATATTATTTTTATAAATAAGTTGAAATTATTGTTTTATTTTATATTTTTAAACTAAAATGTGATATATAACTAAAGAATATTATTATGTTCTCTATTAGTTTTTGCGTGTATCGCATTTACAAATATAAATTCATATTAAATGAATTTTCAGTTTACAATATGATGGTATATTTAAATTTGGTTTAAATTCTCTCATAAATGTGTGAATTATTTATATGGTTATCAATAAAATAAATTGCTTTATTATTTTTTAATAAAATTTTAATTTCTATTTATATTTTGGTTCTTACACTTCAAGTGATAGGATGTTTGTTTGTTTTTGGTACTCCACAAATTTTAACATTTTTCTTTTTGGTCTTTGATAAAAAAAAAATCCATTTTTGTTTTCCTAAGTTTTCTTTTTTGTTTTGGCCGCTATCATTTATTAGTATTTTTTAAATAATGAATTGTTTGTTAAGTGACCATGTTAATGACTAAGTAAAATGACACTTGTATTTTTTAAAATTGTTTTGCTTAAAGATAAACAAATTAACCAATGTGATGAAAAAAATATTGTTGCTTCAATTAGGTTTGCATAATGATTTCTAACATCGTTACAATCATCATTTATATTTAATATAAAATCTATATTTTAAACAAAAATAATGTTGAAGAAACAATATAAGTTACAAAATGCATGAAAAAAAGAAAAAAAACTCAATTTTATTATGGAATAGTGATGTGTGATATTATTTTAAGTGGATAAGTAATTTATCTCTATTATTTTTTCTTTTCTTTGTTATTGTTTCATATGTAACAAAATAATAGTTTTAAGATTCAACAACTAAAATTTTAAAATAGAATCAAAGAAAAAAATAAGAACATTGAATGAGTAAATAAAATGAGAATGTCTTCGTTATACAATGTTTTATATAGAAGTTAAATTTATTTTAAAAAATATGTTTTAAGATAAAAGGTAGATTCAAAAATAAAAATAAAAAAGTCTAACATTTGTTTACATCACTTTTATTAGAAAAGAAAAACTAAAGAGAGAAAGGAAGAAGAAAAAAAAGAGAGAACAAAGAGGAGAGACAAGAAGTGCAATTCATATAATTTTTCTCTTCAAACTCAAAAACTAGGATTTGTAACCATTTGATGATTGATAATTGTTTTACTTGACAGTATCATGATTTTCATGTGTTACATAAGGAATTGTGAGTGTTCATTGCAAGATGACCACTGGTTTTTGCTTCAAAGCAAATGAAAATCTTCTCCACTTTCTCATCATGCTTCATAACCTTCATTCTTTATTTTTTCTTCTTGGCTGAACCAAAAATTAGTCATGACTTAGAAGCTTGGCTGAAATAGATTTTAAATTGTATATTACATGCCTAAGCAAGATTAGCTGGTAGATGGGTCTTGTCTACTCATGATGATCCTGCTCAAATATAATTCTTTCCTTACCTCCCAAGAATATACTTAGCAATGTCTAAACATTCATGAACAAGTTTAGGCTAATTCATATCAATTTTTATCTGTACCCATCAAATTTTTTTAAATTTCAAATTGTCCTTGTCATCTTTTCTGGATTTTCGCATCGGAATGAAAAAAAAGCTTCTGGATTTTAGCATTCGGAACACATTAATGTGTTGCAGATTGTCATATCCGGAAGGTACATTTCAATTTTAAATTTGTATATCTAGAACTGTCTTATTTGTGTTACGGATATAAATATCCGGAAAAATAAGGGTAAAACAAACATTTTCTTTGCAATGTTGGATGTAGGTCATAATTGGTCTGGTGCTCGGAGAATTACCCCCATATTTATATTTCATTATTCTAGGGTTTTTTTTAGAATCTGAAAGTTATTTAACTTTCAAACAGTAGAATCCTGAAGGGATAATTTCAGTATATTTTTGAAAGTATGAGAATGCAGGAAGAAATCCCTTAAAATGAAACACATTTAGTAACAGATACTAACCAAAATGAAAAGCCTGAAAAAAATCACTTGACCCAATTTGATTCCTAAATGGAAAAATCACCAAATAATGAACAAGCATTTTTCAAAAAGCAAAATTATGATAATATGTACTTTGTTTGAAAAACATTTATCGTAATTATTTATTCTAAAATTATATAATAGTAAATTTTCATATATATTATAACTATTATTTTTTATTATTTTAAATCTTTTGTTTTTTAAAATCAAATTCATATAATAAACATTATATTTTTAAATTAAATCCCATGCAACAGAGGTCAAAAAACTAGTTTAATGATAAAGTTAATGTCATAAACCCTGAATCTTAAACATGTGTATCATTACACTCTGAAAGTCATTAGTGGGTCATTAAAAGTTTTAATTGAAATGGATGAAGGATTAAAATGTTCCAATTTAGAAATCTTGATCAACTATTTGTTGACCTATTTTTCTAAAGGAACTAAATTGGTCCAGTGATTTTTATGTGATGAAAATGTCTATTCACTCAATAATATCACATGCTTTGACAGAAAAAATAACCAAACATTGTTGTGTTCCTCTATCATAAATCTTACTCCCAGCAGACATTTTTCTTGATCATATTCCAGCACTTTTTTTCTGTGGCAAATTTTAGTAACTTTCTTAAACATATGAAATCTGCATAATTCACTAATGCCAACTCATTACTTAATGAAGCCGAATGCTATAATTTTTTTTAAAAATGTATGTAAAGGGAGAAAGACTTTTCACCCTTGTTATCATATTATAAATATTCAAGCACATTTATTGTATCACGCTACTAAAAATTAATTTTTTTTCAATACAAGAAAACAATATCTCTTAAAATTATAACCAGAAATTGGCTGCAAAAAAAACTGAGCTCTAGCCATCAATTTTGCCAAAATTTTCTGACCTGTAGTCAGAAGTTGTATCTCAACTTCTCCACTTTCTCCTAGAAGGGGAGCATTTGTCAATTGACAGCAATGCTTATCCGAACTATAATCACCAATTGGCTGAGAATAAAAATTCTGACCTTAACCAAAAATACATCTCAACTTCTCCACTGACTGGTACAGTAGTGAATTCTGCTAAACATTGAACCGAAACAACATCACATCTCCTTCTTGTACAACATATTCTTTACCTTCAGATCTCAACTGCAAACAACATAATAGAGGGAACTAATTTCATGAATTACATGAGAGGCAATAGACAACCTTTCATTTCAACTTAACACAGATTATTTAAGAATGCATGCTCTTCCTTACTTAGCCTACTATCATTCCACTATTGACAAGTTTTAATATCTCAATGAAAGAAAGTAAGAGAAAATAAATCTTGGAACAATAGTTCCAACCTCATAGGTACAAAGATGTATTCAGAATGTAAAAAATAAATCTGCTGTTTTACAGTTTCCCTATAAAATATGGTCCTCAAAATAGAATTCTAAGAAACATATCTCTTAATAGTTAAAATAACTAGTTAAGTCTTACAGATACAGACATTAAAAAAAATAAAATTGTTGAGTCTTGTAATATTTATAACATCAGTTGTTTTCTTTTAAAATTGTTTTACTCTTTCGTGATAATGGTATCTAGAAAGTGTTTTACTAAGAATAGGTGTTGGTTCACTCTATTAAGCCGTACTCAAACCAAGACCAGGAAGTGTCCAAGATGTGTCTCAATTGAAAAATAAATTTTTAGTTGTGATATGGTTGAGGAGTGTCAGATATGTGTTGAAGGTGTTTCCAACGAGTGACAAGTCCAAAAAATGTTGGACTTGTTAACACTGTTCTACAGATGTGCTTATTGGTTTACAAATGCTAAAATCGTATACATGAATATAAGACAAAACATGGTTTACTGGGAGTAAAATGATATGAGCAACTTACCAGTCCTTTCTCTCGTGCTGCACCAAGTGAACCAGCGGCAACAAAATCATCATAAGACACCTAATTTAAGATAACATCTTTAATCAAGATCAATGAATACATTAAGCAAACTGCAACATGCTTAAAATAAACATAATAGTATAACTAATAAAAATATATAAATTTTAGGGTCTCACTTTCAGTTGCACAAGTTCAGTCAGAACTCACTACTACAAAATCATTTAATATAAACTAATTTTAAAGACAAAAAATAATTAGTTACTATATTGACTAAATTAGTGATCATTTTAGAGACTAAAAAATTTACTGGTATCTAAATAGTTTCTAAATTTATAAACTCGCTTATAAATTGGTATCTAATTAGTTATTAAGGTTTTAGCTACCAACTATTTACATTCTAAAATTGGTAGCTAAAACTTTGATAGCATAAAAAACAATTTAGAAACTAGTTTATAAATTTAGAAACTACTTTAGAAACCAATAATTTTTTAGTCTCTAAATAATCTCTAATTTAGTCAATATAGTAACTAATTATTTTGTCTCTAAAATTGATTTTTATAAAATGATTTTCTTGTAGTGTAGCTTTCATTTTTGTCTATACTGGACTGTTACGACATATTTTTCACATATTATAACAAACTTCGGAGAAAAAATCAACAATTTTTGCTATCAAAATTTCTCAGACATAGGCCCCATATAATCCAGAAAATAGAACATCAGTCATACCCTTTTTTTCTTTTTGCATTTAATTTTTACAATATTTGCTATGCAAAGTCATATGCTAATATATATTACAGATAGGAGGAGTTCAAAGTTATATCCTTGATGCTTACTGTCTCTGCTCGAATGAAACCCTTCTCAAAGTCAGAGTGAATAACTCCAGCAGCTTGAGGTGCAGTCATTCCTAGTACAACAAGAGCCTTAAAAGTTAGAGTAATCCAATCTAAGTATAATTCTTATAATATTATTAATTCAATTTGGTTAATCGGTCAGTTACTTATTTCAAAGAAAAAATGGGCAATCAATCTTTTAAAAAATATATTATTATTAATTCAATTTGGTTAATCGGTCAGGTTAGTTATTCCATAGAAAAAATGGGCAATCAATCTTTTAAAAGAAAAGAGCACATATTCATTTATCACAGGCGTTTATCAGCAGTATCCCTTTATTGCCATGCAGAGCAAAAACAAACTCTATATAAAAGTCTGTTTAAATTACAATATGACCAGTTACTTGAGCAGGGAGTTCAGAAAAATAATAAAATCAAGTCAAATTAATGTTAGAGTATTGTGCAATGTAAAGTCTCATCCAGGGAAAAACCTAACCTGAAAGTATTGTCCATGCTTTTGTCTCCTGTGTACCCGTTAGAAAACAAAATCAGTTTTGAACATGAAATATGATATGCAATCTAAACTTTGGGAGTTATAGTTCAGGATGTCTTGGTGAACAATTTTACAGTTCAGGGTAAACAATTACTAGAATAATCAAACAATTCAAATCTTTGAAAGTTGTTACCTTGCCATGACATACATGTTTGACAGGATATTCTAAAATAAATTCTCTCTAAAAACATTTCCGGTTTTCCCTTACCTTTTCACCAGAAGTAAAATAAGTTCTCAGACCCAAAAGGTCATAAGTTGCCCTGATTAAGTTTCCAAGACCACTTTCACTAACACCAAGAGATTGCAAATATTCTTCTCGTTCTTCAGTCGGTAGCTCAGTAAGCTCTGCCTCAACCTGCAAGGACAAATATCCCCATCTTGATTTGCTGTGGTGACTAGAACAAAAATATCAATAATTGTTCTTTTAATATTTAGAGATTATGATATACAGACAAGTAACAGTTCTAGAAAAAGGTTATATTACACAACTTTTTGTGAACACTTTATGACTTCATAAAGCTTCATTAATGACAAGGTGCAGATGCATTACATGGTATAAGGATCAGATGAAAAAGTAAATCAGGGACCAAAACTGAAATATTCTGCTTTTATAAAGACCAAATACATATTTAATCCTTTGTTTTTGCTACATTTAATGGTTGGCACATCACTTTTTTAACCATTTCAATGTCTCATCATCCCTCAACAGTAAGTAATTAATTGAGGGTTGATTTGAACTGACAGGGACAAACAGTGGCGAGTGGAATGGAGCATGGGCTGCACAAACCTACAAAACTGTGGCAAAAGAGGCATGTGGAAGGGCATTGGTGGCAAGTTTCTAGAAACTGGTCAAACAGACGATGGTGGACCCAGTGGTCAGAGATTGAGTGGTTGCATGAAGCAGATGGTAGTTGACAGCAAGCATATTGATGAGAACGGCAAGGGGCCACAACAAACGCAACCAAGGTTTACCAATTGGGTACACTATGAAGGTGTTTTACTACACCGAAGGCAGGCTAATGTCACCAAAATGGAGGCTGCTTAGGATTTGCGGAAATAGGTCTCCGATCAGAACTTTAATAACAACTTGAAAGAAGTGAACTGTGAAAAACTTGAATATTATTTCTTTGATAATTTTTCTACAGGGAGATTAAAAATATATAGGATGACTAATTAATTCCAACTTAGTAATTACAAGAAAGAATTATATTGATGTGTTGTCCTAGTTATAGAAATAAAATAAATCTGTACGCAAACGGAAATTAGAAAAAAAAAATATATCTCATGTCACAATACTATCAATATGAGAATCAGCTTGTAAATGTCCACTAATCTGAGACCTCATCTTCACAGATAAGGCCTTTTCATGGAGCTCCTTTGATATATTGATCATCACATCTCAATGATCCTCAAGTAGGAAGGCTAAGAATTTTCTAATCATACTTATAGCAAAGAAGATAAGCTAAAATCTATTTTTAATCTCATATCATTTCACTAAAAATCGTTCTGATCCCTTCTTTTAAAAGATTCGTTTTGGTAATCTATCTCTAGTTCGGATCAATGTCTCCATTTTGAAACAGCGATCATTTTTTGTATTGGAATGGAACACAAATTTGTGCATGAATCATCATTGGAGAGATCACAAATGAAAATACCAATAATGATGGAAAGATATAGTAAAGGCCATGTGAGTCACATCTAACACCAATCATCCTTCTTGATATTTGATACTACAAGGTAACATTCTTTTTAATAAAGGTGAAGATAATGTCATTGTATTGGGTCAATCAGATGACAGAAAGTAGATTAAATGGACAGTAAAGGACATAAAGAATACTGCAAGCTTGTGTTTTTTAACCATTGGCAGCAGTGATAGAAGGCAAATTGTCAATAGTAGTAGAAGAAAGTAAAAGGAAAAGAAAAAAAGGGAACAATCATCATATATATGAGTGATTACAGAACAGTCAATGATCCAAGGACCAAGAAAAGGAATTGAGAGAAACAAACTGAAGAATTACAAGTGTATGCCATCAAGGAAGTGCTAAGAGTAGATTGGCAAGTCTCACCATTTGATGAAGTCTTCATATGTTGTCAAAATGTCATATGAGGCTGATTAGTTGGTAATATAGGAGCAACAGGTGACTCAACAATAGATGCCTAAACATTATAAGGTAAATGGAAGGGCTTCCATGCAGCTTCCAACACTCATCAGTGTTATGTCCAATGCAATGACAATGGTAGCATTTTGGAGAATTTTAAAATTACCTATGCAAAAGCGTCAACAATAGATGCCTAAACATTATGAGGTACATGAGAGGGTTTCCCATGCAGCTTCCAACACTCATCAATGTTATGTCTAATGCAATGACAATGGTAGCATTTTGGAAAATTTTTAGAATTACCTATGCAAAAGCGTCCAGAAACATTACTTTGTGAAACAAATGCAGTATTGTCCCTTGTAGACAAAATATGTGTCTCTGTGTTTTTAGAGGAATACAAAGGAGCACAGACTATGCAAAAGTAATAGTAGACTTTATCGATGGTCCCAAAATTAATCACAATTAGTAGCATACTCTTGTGGCAAACCAAACAAGGCTAAGGTCATAAAAAACGTACTACAGTTCTCAAGTTCCAGCTTTACATGAGCATATGGTGCAAGGAACTCATTAAAATCATGTAAGGCCTTCAAATTGTCATGGAGCAAGAAGTGTTGACAGATATTGGCATATACCGTACAGATGGTGTTTGTCATTTGTATAAAGGGCACAAGCCTCGCTCCAAACTGATGTACAGGTCTCATGGGCATGGAAAATAGGTTTGACTAAGGTGTGGATAGTAGATTTGATAACACTACACAATTGAGCATCAATCTTTATCCATTGTTTGCATTATTCTATAGGAACGGATTCAGTAGTGGGAAGTAATATAAGATCTCTACCCAACCCACTTAACCAATACCTAATTTCAGAAGCCCAATTTGAATAGTTAGACTTGTTCATCATCTCAATGCTAACAATATGGTTAGAAAATATGGGAGAGTTTGTTATAGATGTTGATTAGGTGTTGGAAGACATTTTTGAAATCTGAAAAAAAGTAATAAAATAATCCAAGAGAGAAAACTAGATGGAACCACCAAATGAACATTGATGGAGCCGCCGCCACAAGGTTAGGGTTGCACAGAGGAAGCAACCTAGGCACAGGTTGGTTGGCCGCCAACCACCACTGCACACACCACCATGCGCCAGTGGGAGTTAGAGAGATGACCTGTGTGGATCGATGGTTTCTCTCAACACTTATATTATTGGATAGATCGGCTCAATGTGATACCAACCCTATGCTCGCCAAAGAAAACGAAGGTCGTTAAAACCGTCATTGAAACCGTGCACGTAAACTTGGGAGCAAGGTTCACCAAACAAAATCTTCCAGAGACAGTGGGTCTACCAAACCAACACGATTTTTATAAAGACTCTAGATACCATGCAAAACTATAAGAAATAGAGAGGCATTGAACTAAACCGTGCATTTCTGAGACAGCATGAGGCTTTAATTATATTGAGAAAACAAAATCAGTAAATAGAGGAGATATGGTATCCTATAATAATTAAGATATGATACGGGAATAAATAAAATGTTCCTAATAGTACATATATAATCTTAATATTTCTAATTATAAAAGATACGCACCTAACCTAAGGCCTTGTATATCCCATACCAAAATCTCATGCTTCCACCATGTGTCTTCAAATCTTAATATTTTAGAGTACCTTAGATAATCTCTTAGGATTTATTCTTCTTTAATATTTGAGTTGTTTCCTTATTTAATTAGGATCTTTGTATTAAAATATAATTTATAGGTATATCATATCAAGTATTTATTGCCATTAGCTCATATAAAATGGACTCTGTTGTGTAGTCCATACACAGCTTTCAGCATTTCCTCCATCTTTTTTTCTCTTTCAACATTAAGAATGGCAAGTATGTGTTTAATGATCACCACATGCAGTGAGTGTAGATGTCACTCCCCCCCACCCCCTCTGCAGATATCATGTGAAACTAGAAGGGAAAGGAGAAACCATTAAAGAGGGGAAGTGTGACATGCCAATACTTCTGACATTTTTATGAAAGCAAGAAAGCTTGTTCAAGAAGCTTAAATAAATGTTCAAACATTTAAAAAAAAAGGAGGCTAACATCACTATTGATCTATCAGTGTAATGAACTTAAAAAGCCTTCTAAATGTATACCTGTGCTGAAATTGTTACAATTCTAGACTGCAACTCAGATGCAACATTGGTAACATCCTTGACAAAATTATTGTTTGCAGGATCTGCAAGATCAGTTTCTGCAACATTTGCCACATATATAATAGGTTTCATGGTGAGTAAGCAGAGATGTTTTACAGCATCACTTTCAAAATCTGTTAAGGTCACAGATCGTGCAGGCTTTCCATCCATAAGCGCCTGTTGAATCTTTTCCAATGCAGACTTTTCTGCCTCTTCCTACAATCAAAATTTTCAAAATCAAGTTGAAGGATGCATTTCAACTAATAAACACAAATTGATGACATGTGGTAGCAGTTAAAGACTATAACCTTGAGTTTAGATTGTGAATCCCTTGCCTTGCCCTTCTTTAGCTTTTCAATTCTTTTCTCAATCTGCATTGCTTAAAAAAGGAATATCTTAGCGTATCAGTCAAGTTTGTCATATAATTTCATAGCAAGTGTTTGTGCATGCACAGATAGAGTTCAAAAACCCAGAAGCACAAGGAAAATAATATAATATCATCCAAACAAATTAATAGATCTGACAAATATCATAAAAAGTCAAATGTTCAACACATTTAGAATGATAAATAAGCAGTAAAATGATGTAGAATGATAGTTAGTAAGCTGACCTGATCCAAATCTGAGAAAACGAGCTCCAAATTGATAACATCGATATCAGACTTGGGGTCAACTTTCCCACTCACATGAACAATGTCATTGTCTTCAAAACATCGTACAACCTGATTTGATTATTGAAAAGCAATAGATCCATGAATATTTTAAACAAGTAAAGGGAATAAAAACTACCCTGTATTTTTTACCACATCAAATGTTTCCAAACTCCAATTTAAGATTGGCAGTGTACATAGCTACTAAATTAGTTCATAAAAAAGGAAACAACTACAGAGAACAAAAAAATTAGATGTAATACTTGAGGCTGAAAATATGATAAAAAGAGATTAAGAGATTATCTCTTAGTTTATCCTAGTTATTTATAGAAAAAATTACATCAGGAATACCAAGAGGTACAAGAAAATGCTATATCTAGGTAATTAATGCTAATAAGCAAAACAGCTTTTTAGGACAGACTACTTAACCTATCTAAACAAGCAATATAACAAAGATAAATTATTCCAACAGTAATCATCTAAGGCCATGATAACAAGGAAATGACGATAGATACACACCTGAAGTATAGAATCCACCTCACGGATATGCGACAAAAACTTGTTACCCAACCCCTGCAACAGTTGAAAAGAGAATTGAGGTCAATGCAATGCAAATGCCAATTTACTACAAAACATATGAGAATTTATTGAAAGTAAGATAAAAACAACTGTTTGTTGAGACCAAAAACAAAGAGAAGAGAAATTAAAAAAACCTCGCCTTGACTTGCACCCTTGACAAGCCCAGCAATATCCACAAATTCTATAGATGCTGGAACAGATCGTTGAGATTTGCTGAGATCAGAGAGTACATGAAGACGAGAATCGGGAACAGCAACAATCCCTACATTTGGCTCTATTGTACAAAATGGAAAATTAGCAGCTTGGGCCTTTCCGTTTTCCACCTAGATAAACAAGACCATTATATTAATTAATAATTGATAAATTATGATAAGCTTTGGAACTAGGGTCACACACAAAACATCAATAAAACAATCAGCACAAACATTGAACAGAAATTAAACAAACTAGATAAAACAATCCTCACAATATTTTGCTAGTTAGTTGATTACAAAGAAGCATAAGTAGTTACTGCAAACTCAATTCTAATATAATAATGACATTTGTATTTTTGAAAAGTAGCCATTCACAAGTTCATATTTGTCCATTGCTATTTCATGGAGAAAACTTAAGAATTGATTCAAGGGTTGACTATCCACTTACCAGGAATAACAAATCCAAGCCATCATTTCAAAAACTGTAATTTCAAAATCTCATAACATGTATTCTGCTGTTTGGTATGATTCAATCATTTTGAAATACAAGTCACCCCATTACAAGAAAGCCCACTCTGAAGTATATAAGTACGACTTTTGAAACAGTGCACTTAGATTCAACCTCGATGTCAGACTTCTCAAACTTCTAAGGGATCTACTAAGCAATTCCACAAAAATCTGTTGCACACTGATAGTGAACTGTACATTTTGTGTGCATTTTTAAAAGGATTCATTGACATATTTATAGATTACTTTGGTACTCTACAAATATGTGGACAATTAGAAAGGAATTTAAACAAATATGCACATCTATTTCCCTTTGCAATAGCTACAGTTAAGCATATCTTCACTATTTAATATTCATAAGCAGAGAATTCATGTCAAAATGTTTACTAAGTATATGCAGTCTATTTTTGCCATAGAAAGTTGAATCTCTAGTCTTAAATCAAGCCAAGTGGCAATTTGTGATCCTTGTAGCCAACCTCATAGGGATAAGGCTTTTGTTTTTGTTGTTGTAAAGTACGTATTTCAAAATATCAAGGAAAGCTTGAAATTCTTACACATTGAGCACTCCTCATCCACTTTAGTCAAACATTCTTGCATTCTTACAAAAAAACAGTTCTTCTTTTATGGTTAAAGCAGTAATGCAATATCAGATGCTTTTTGTTCATTACTAAGAACAATAATCTTCATGTCCACATTTCCCTCCCCCCCCCCCCCCCACAAAAAAAAACAAACAAAAAAAAAAAAAAACA